>ERZ773008.70-NODE-70-length-67319-cov-8.914902_pt1 | contig 67319 bp, 18 predicted proteins | sample MGYA00580664_ERZ773008 | MGnify/ENA primary metagenome ERZ773008 (study PRJEB29015, sample SAMEA2738016) | human oral metagenome | biome: human oral; feature: human-associated habitat; material: dental | place: China | collected 2048 ...
GCCCAGGCCCGTGACCCTGCTCGTCTCGGTCAGCAGCCTCGCCCCGGCCAGCCCCACCGCAGGAACATCACCGGACTCCACACCCACAACCGGGTACAACCCGATATTCTTCACCACGAAGGTGTCCTTCCCCTGGAGTTCTCGGATCTCAGCAACCCGCATTATTCCAGGCGAAGCGACACCTTCACCCCATCTTCAACACCCCGACGATGAAAACTCGAGGCCAGCGATCTGCGACACCCGTGGACAAACGAGCCCGAGAACGCGACAAAGAGAAAGGACTGCCACCCTCCAAGCGCAGGGCCAAGGCAAGCTCGTCGAAGGACAGATCACCACCGACTGGAACAAGGCCCTGGCCCAGCCCCGCCACCGCACACCCCGACCGATTCGCCCCCTACCTATAGAACCCGCTTACACAGAAAACTGGACAGGCTCGGTTCGTCCTTTCTCCTGTCAAGCCCCACCCACCACACCCTCAAACACGAAAAGCCCCTAAACCGACTCCGACTCCTGACCTGAATAAAGTGGCATCGCTCACGCAGACCTGCGAGGTCGACGCCCGTAGTCGACCGGCGGCGGTTGGAATCAGTGCGTCCTGGCCACAGCGGGCCATGGCACATTGGAGCACCGAATGACTTTACAGCTACGAGCGGTGGCGACGGCCTTGATCGCACCGGCCCCCCCCCATAGCAGCATCCGATCCAGTGCGAGGACGTAGGACCTCAACGGCACAGAGCCGACAGAAATATGCTCCTGCCCGGACTCAGGACATCCCGCGCAAACGACCATCGATGTCATCCAACAATTCCTTCTCACTCTGGTCATGGTGAAGGAAGAAGTGGTCACCTGCCAGCACCCGGAATGAGAAGCCAGCACTGGTAATCTCCTCCCATGCGCGCATCTCATCCTCGGCCACTAAAAAGTCCTGGTCACCGTGGTAGGCCGTCACCGGGACGGCCAGCCGCCCCTCCTCGGGATCGAACGTGTAGGTGTGGACCAGCTTGAAATCCGAGTATCCAACGGGCTTCAACGCGTCGCGCATTTCATCGTTGACCTCGATTCCGAAGCTCTCGCCGATGTATCGCTCGTACTCCTTCACACGATCCTTCGGCATTTGGATCAACTCCTCGACATCCGGCAGCGTCTCGAACCCGAAGGCATGAATCGATTCCATGATCCGGTCGTAAACAGGGTTTGGAACGATAGACGGAGACGAGTACGCACCCACGAACAAGTGGCGCAGCGAGTTATGAGGTCTACAGGCGAGCCGATGGGCGAGTCTGAAAGCCACCAACGCACCAACGCTATGACCATACAACGCATACGGACGATCCAAGTATGGGTCAAGGACTTTCTCAAGAGCGATGACAGCCTCATCGATATCAGCGATAGGCCGCTCATCGATCCTCCCCTCCTTTCCCGGAAACTGGACCGGACACACATCAATATCATCGGAAAACATGTTCTTCCAAGAGGCGTATAAGGACGCGCCTTTGATGCCATACGGGATACAGAATACTCGCACGCGCGGATTGGAGGTGATGCGACTGTGGGCCAACCACTTCCGGGAATCCATGGAGTACTCATGAGAGTACCAAGGAATCCGCTCGCCCCGCCCCCGTCGCTCCTCATCCCCCGCATCGATGAGCCTCGATACGGAATCTGCGAGCCCATCGACGGTCGGCCCTTGAACGAGGAGCTCGAGCGGAAGCTGGACTCCAAACTCCTGCTTGACGGAGCGTCGCAACTCGAGAGCAGCAAGGGAGTCAAGCCCCAATTCAGCGAGGGAGACGTCGGCGGGCACCGGCCCATTATCGGCGTCGCCGAGCAAATCCGCAAGGGAACTCGAAAGATGTTCATGAATCTGCGATCGTCGTTCCTCATGCTCCACCGACAAAAACTGGGTGGCGCACCTCTCAAAAGATGCGCCGCCCGGTTCAGAAAAGCCTGCAACGTCGGCCGCAAGACCCATCGGAATGATTCGCAGCCGCATCCCCTGACAGCGCACGACATAGTTCCCATCGTCATCGAAGACGTCGAAATTGACGACAACGAAGCCGTTCGCCTGCTCGTCGACCGCCCAGAGATGACACCAGATCTCGGAATCCGTCCGCCGATCCACAATTTCCAGGCGTCTCATTTCCGCCGTAATAAAAAGATCATTGGGGGCCAGCCGTTCCTTTCCCGCAATGACCGCCATCTGCGCGCAGGCATCGAGAAGTCCCGGAGAGACTCGACGCGCCCCAGAGCCCGAACCATGCATCCGGACTCCCATGGCAAGCCTGGCGAGGACTTCCCCTTCACCAATTCGGAGCTCCTCAATAAGGCGCACCGATTCACCCGCCTCGAAGCCCCGCTCAATGAGTTCTTGATAGAACTGCGCCCCATCCATCAAATCTTGACAGCGCCGTATGTACGTCTCTCGGACATCAGCGGTGACCTTCGGGCGCATCGGAATTGACCGCGTACAGATCCGTCCTTGCGCGTGAAGCTCCCAATCGACGCCAGCAGCAGGACGACTGTGAATCTCGAATCCATGGCAATCGCGCTCGTCCGGCGCCGTGATCACCAGTTGGATGATTCGATCATCCTCAGCGGAGATGTGGAACGCCTTGATGAACTCGAAGTTGTCCATCACAACGTCCCCGACCTTCTCGAGGCGACGAAGGGCATGCGCAATCATCTCGCTGTAGTAACCAACGTGAAGCATTCCGCCAGTATCCGCGATCTCCGGAAGGAGCCGATGGTTGACCCGAGCCTCGAACTGACTCGAAGGGAGAGGAGATATCACCTTCGTTCCAGGCAGAGTCTCCTGAATCGCCGAGTCGCCGGTCGCCGCCGGTTCCCCGCGGAACAGCTTATAACTGAAAGGATAGGTGGGCAGGTTCAAGAAAGGCTCTCGAGCCGTCCGGAAGAAGCTGGACCAGTCTAATTCCCATCCCGCCTGGAACATCTGTGCGACACCTTCTGACATGACATCCCACGCACGCCCAGAGCCGACCCCAGGGACGGCTGTCATCCGACTATCGAGATTGATCTTCCGACCAGAGACACGGATGAGCCCGCGATAGCGTCGCCCAACGAGCGATGACAGCTCTGCGTCGAAATCCAGTGGTGGACTCGGCTCGTGCCATGCAAGATCCGCCTCCTGACCACGCCCATCGGCACAGATGAACCGGATCTCTGCTTGTTGACGGACGTTGACTCGCACTTGAGCTCCCTTACCATACCTGTGAACAATGAGAGCCAAGGCCTCATCCATGTCGAGTAGGCCTGCGAGAACCGCAGCAGGAAGATCTCCGTCACCCTCAGCCATGACAGCGGCGGGTCGGATACCCCACGAATTCCACAGTCGCGCGATACCCAACTGGACGCCGAAGTCATGAGCGATCCGAATCATCGGATTATCGTCCACGACTCCGAAGCCAGCGTGGCCATGGGTGTCCATCCATGCGGAGACATAATTCCATGTATCTGCGAACACCGATTCGTGCGCCAATTCATCCTTGATCGCCAATGGGGAGTGAAGGGCACCGCCGAAAACCATCGTGACATTTCCTCCGCTGGTCCGCTCGGGATGCTTCTCGCGAAGAGCGACCGTGAGTTGCTCCACGGCGTCGTCGATTGACGTGACTTTGAAACCATATCGAATCTTGTGATGAACTCGGCCTTCGCCCATAGTTCGGCACAGGCTGGGCAGCGAAGTACCTGGATGCTCGCTCAGGTATGTGAGAAGTCGACGCATGGCCTCGCAAAGAGACTCTCCATCCCGCGCAGATATCACCAAAGGATAGGCAGCGCGGCGGGCCGGGACCGAGTGGTCAAAGACGCCCCCCACTCTTCTCTCGACGATGCTGGGCTCCGAAACAATGACATGGGCATTCGTGCCGTTGAAGCCGAACGAACTGACCCCAGCGTTCCGCATCCCATCGACACCAGACCACGGTTCCAACTTGGTGGGGAATCTCACCACGGACGCATCGGAGGTGATCCGGGGGTTCAACTTGTTGAGGTGAAGGTTCGGGGGTACCTTCCCGCGCCTTAGAATCATAATCGTCTTGATGAGTCCCGCCACTCCGGCCGCGGCCTCCAGATGTCCGACAGCGGACTTAGCAGAGCCAACCAACAGGGGTGATTGCCGTGCATTCCCTGCCGCGTAGGCCTCGACAGCCGCCTGGATCTCGATCGGATCGCCCAGTGATGTGCCAGTGCCATGGGCCTCGAGATAAGTCACCTGCTCCGGTTCGAGGCCCGCGGTTTCAAGAGCGTCCGTAATCAGACGCCGTTGGGCCGCACCATTGGGGACGGTCACACCACTGCCGTGACCATCGTGATTGATCGCCGAACCACGAATCGCGGCCAGAATCGGAGAACCATCCTCCTGCGCGTCTCCCAACCGGCGCAGGACGATCATACCGCAGCCCTCAGCCCTCACGTAGCCGTCGGCCATCTCATCAAAAACCTTGCAGCGGCCGTCAGGCGACAGGGCACGCATTTTCGAGAGCATGATGAAGGGAGCCGGAGACAGAAGCGCGTTGACTCCACCGACAAGGGCCGCGTCGATTTCTCCCCTTCGCAAGGCCTCGATGGCGAGGTGCACCGCGACCAGAGATGACGAACAGGCTGTGTCAATGGCGAGAGCGGGACCATTCAATCCGAGCGTGTGGGAGATTCTTCCTACCGCAACACTCATCACGGAACCCGTTGCAGTATAAGGACTGACACCCGCACGGCGAGGAAGAGTCGCGTACTCAGCGGCCGCGGCTCCCACATATACGCCGATTCGGCGCCCGGGTAAGCGCTCGGGAGGCAGTGCAGCAGACTCCAGCGCCTCCCAGCTGGTCGTTAACAGGAGTCGGTGCTGCGGATCCATCTCGCGGGTCTCCGCATCCGAGATCGAGAAGAATCCTGGGTCGAAAAGGAAGAGCTCGTCACCTAGGAAGCCGCCATCAACGACGTATGTTTTCCCAGGCGCATCCAAATCGGAGTCGTAGTGCGCGTCAGCGCTCCAGCGATCTGCGGAGACGCGGGAAATAGCATTCCGTCCGGACGCCAGTAGCTTCCAGTACTCATCAGGACTGTTGGCACCGCCCGGAAAACGGCATGCCATGCCAGTCACCGCGATCGGCTCTATTCGTCTGCCCTCACTCGAGGCGATTTCAGCCCGCAGTTTCTTGATCGCCAGCAGCGACCGTTGGATCAGCGTTTCATCCTTCATGTTTTATTCCTATTCATCCTTGCCTTTCAATGGGATAAGCGCTGCAATCAGTTTGCTATGAACCATCCGACCCAAAACCGAGATCGGCGAGCAGGATCTCGAGTTCCGACTCAGCGCTTGTCGTTGGCGTGTCCTGAAAACGCTCCACGGGCAGAAGAGATGACAACCGCCCGAGATCGGCGACGACGACACCCACTTCGGGATCTTCCCCTGACAGAGCCGCTTCGAAGGTACCGACACCAGACTCGGTGTCAAGTTGCGCGATGCCCAGACGGCGCAGCATCGTGTCCCGAGTCTCCTCGTCAATATCCATACCGCCTTCACGCCACGTGGGCCAGACGAGTGCGCGGCTGACGCCATGCCGTTGTCCAGAAATACGTTTCTCCTCACGCGAGGAGACGAACGCGCAGAGGAACCGATTGGCGAACGCGTAGTCCGTCTGCCCGGGATTGCCTCCTATCGCGGCCATGGAGGAAAATACCACGAAGAATTCAAGGGGGTCCTCAGACGTGGCGGCATCAAGATTGAGCGCCCCACTAAGTTTGGGAGCGATCACTGTCCGCATCTGCTCGATACTCCGACCGACGAGCATCCCGTCGTCCAGAATGCCAGCCGCATGAATGATGCCCGTGACCCGACCGTGTTGGGAGCGGACTTCCCCCATGAGGTCGTTGATGGCGCAGTAATCGGTCACGTCGACCGCATGATAACTGACCTGCGCCCCCAATCGACGAAGCTCATTGACCTCCATGCGGTGGCGCTCCGTCTCAGCAGAGCGTCCCGTAAGTACAAGGTTCTTCCAGCCACGGTCAATAAGATGGCGAGCGAAAATCAATCCGAGTCCTCCGGCGCCCCCGGTGATAACGCAGGCACCATCAGTATCGAAATTTGAACAAGGCGAAGCAGACTCATCGGTTCTGGCCTCGCGCAATACTCGAACCCACCGCCGCCCCCAGCGGTATCTGATCTCTTGCTCAGGTGCGACGTCGCCGCCGAGCTCTCGCAGACATAGTTCCGCGATTCGCGAGGCTCGCTCGTTCTCCGAGAGATCAGTCATCTCGAGCCCCATGGTGCGAACCAGGACATTCGGACTTTCATGACGCACCGATCGCCCGAAGCCGCCGAATCCCTCATGCACGGGGTTCGGCGTTTCTTCGAACTCATGGACGTACAGGAACCCGATTGACTCGCTGGGCCTTGCCGAAACGATCGAGCGCACGAGCCGGCATGCAGGGAACGTAGAGCTATCGAGAAGACCTATGTCGTTGTCGCCAGCACGGCGCGTCCACAGGTACCAGACCGCCTCGGGTAACGAACCCACATCCGCATGGAGCCGCTGAAAATCTTCCGGGCGATCCGGCCGGACACAGTAGGTGGACTCGTTTCGCCTGGCGTAATCCTCCCCTGGCAGGACCAATATCACTTGCTGCCCTGGCCAACCCTTGCATGACGTCACACGAGTGCGCACACGGTCGTCGAGATCGAAGATGACGAGCGGACCCGCGGGCTCGCTCACAGAACTGGTCGGGCCAGGATCAGCCGACTCCCAGTTGACCGTGTACACGACGCGTTCCAGATTCAGATCCCCGGCCGGGGAAGGGCTTTCGGGCTCGGACGAGATCGCTCCTGGACTCCACATCTCCGCCAGGGATTCGGCAAGCTCATCGACGGTCGGGCGATCGAATACGGCATTGGCGTGCAGCGTGATCCCAATCTCGAGTTCGATCCGGCTCACCAAGCGCGTGGCAAGCACCGAGTCCATTCCCATCTCGAAAAAGCCGGTCCGGCTGTCCACGAAAGAGCTCCCTGGAACCTCGAGAAGCTCGCCTACCGCATTGGCGAGATAGTCTGCCAGAATCTGGCTGCGTTCACTGACGGTGGAGTCAGCCAGATCTGCTTGGATCTTCGAAACTGCGCCTGGCCGCTCATCGGCCTGAGAGCCGCTCGCAGGGGCCAGAGCCTGTTGTATCGTCGTGACCGGATTCGCCGATGGTGGCGTCGATTCCTTGAAGGGATTAACTATCCAGTATGACTCACGTTCGAACGGGTAGGTGGGCAGCGGGACGCGAACGGGACTCCCATGCGGATAGAGCCGGCGCCAATTCGGGTCGCCGCCCTGCAGCCACTCCTCCGCCAATTCCCTGATAAGGGCGAGGTCGACTGCGTCGTCGTTCTTGGTGGGCTTCTCCATCGCAGCACCGATGCTTCCCCGCCCAGAGCCATCAGCTACTCGCACGATGCCGTTGGCTTGGCCATCCGCGGCGAAACGTTCAAGCGCATCCGCAGCGGACAGCGGATCGTGGGTCACGGCGGCGAGCCGATGCTTCAGAGACCGCCGACCGCTCTGGAGAGTCCAGGCAATCGAATCAAGATTGTCCGTAAGATCTTTATTCCTAAGATGGTCTGTCAAACGCGATGCTGCGGCTCGGAGAGCGGAATCAGTACGAGCAGAGAGGACGAGGAGAGCCGGGGCATCCTCATGCGATTTAGGACTGCCGGACAACTCGGGTGCTTCCTCGAGAATGAGGTGCACGTTGACACCGCCGGCTCCGAACGAGCTTACGCCAGCTCTTCTGGGCGTTCCCGTCTCGGAGTTCGGCCATGGGCAGAGTGCGCACTGCACATGGAAACCTGCCTGCTCGAAGTCGATCTTGGGGTTGAGTCTGGCAGCGTGGGGCAACGTCGGGACCAGCGTCCTGTGAGTCAGCTGCAGCACGACCTTGTGGACCTGGGCGATGCCAGCGGCCGCCTCGGCGTGGCCGATGTTGGATTTCACAGAGCCGATAGCACACGGCGACGTTCTCGCCGCATCGACACCGAAGGCGTCCGCAAGACCATGAATCTCAAGAGGGTCGCCCAGGCTGGTCCCGGTTCCGTGCGCCTCGACATAGGTGATCGTGTCACTGGTGACACCGGCATCCACGAGGGCCGCGGCCACGACCTCCGCTTGGGCGATCGGATTCGGGACGCTGTAGCCGAACGTGTGACCATCGTGGTTCATCGCGGATCCGAGAATCGTGGCGTAGACATGGTCGCCGTCCGCGATCGCCTGCGAAAGGGGCTTGATCAAGATCGCGCCAACGCCCTCGGCGGGAACGTAACCGTCACCGCCATCACCGAACGAGTGACAACGGCCATCGCTCGCCGTGAAGCCGGATTCAGCAAGGGTGACGTACTTGGAAGGATGCAGGGTGAGGTTGACCCCGCCCACTATTGCCGCATCACACTCATGTCGACGGATCGCGGAACAGGCCAGATGAATGGCACCGAGCGAGGACGAGCAGGCTGTGTCAACGGTGATGCTCGGTCCTGCCAGATTCATGATGTACGAAACGCGGTTCGCAAGAGAAAAGCTCTGCGAGTTGACAGGGATCCACTCGCCTTGCTCCAATTGGGAAGCGGCGTACATCTGATAGTTGTTGTATGTCATCCCTGCGAAGACGCCCACTCGCGTCCTGTTATCGGCCAAATTCTCGGACGTGATGTCGTCGGGTGTATGACCGGCATCTTCGACGCACTCCCATGCCGCCTCGATGAATAGGCGTTCCTGAGGGTCAAGGAACCTGGCCTCGAGTGGTGAGATATTGAAAAATCCTGGTTCGAAGGCATCGTAGCCATCGACGAAGCCGCCCCATCGAGGATAGCCGTCCTCACCGAGACGGTCCCGGGCCACCTTTGCATACTGGGACCATCCAGGCCGATCGAGCGGAATCTCGCTAACGCAATCCCTGCCTGTGACAAGGTTCTGCCAGAACTCCGCCAAGTTGTTCGCCATGGGATACCTACCACTCATGCCGATGATGGCCAGGGGACTGCGATCTTTTGGGGAGGATGGCGGCTCTTCGCGTTTCTTCTCAACGTTAGCCGTCGAAGAGATGTCAGCTCGCAGTCGCTCGGCGGAGGCATTTTCCTCCGGCTCAGGAGACAGGTTGTCGAGCGTGCTGATGTAACTGGCCAGGGCGGCGACTGTCTTGAATTCGAACATAGCAGTAGTCGACACGAGGCCGAACTCGGCGCGGAATAGCTCGCCAGCTTCCCTCACAAGCACGGAAGTAAAACCGAGCTCATCAAATCCGGCGTTCTCTGAAATTTCGGAGGGGTCCCAGCCAAGAACCTCGGCGAGAACCCTGCGGACACGATCAAGAACGTTGCCACTCGGGCTGCGTCGCGGCGTTGCAGTGGATTTCGACAACTGCTCGACGACCGCGGAGCTCCTCTCCATAGTGACCAGTTCTGTCTTCTTGGGACTATCCTTACGATGAGGCTCAAGATCCTCGCGATGGATCTTGGCATCCACCCAGCAACGTCGAGATTCGAACGGGTAGGTGGGCAGTGACATGCGGCGAGGGATGGAGCCCTCCCAAAGGATTTCCCAGTCAAGGTCGATGCCGCTCACCCATAGCCTTGCAAGTTTATCCGGTTTGTGAGCCTCACGAAGCCTGCGCAGGTACTCGGCTCCTTCCTCGCCACCCAACATGAGATCCGAGAGCGAGTTTCCAACTGATGCATCCCCCGTCCATACACCAGGCAGGGACGTCTGCCCACTGAGATGACGCTGCAGGAGATCGCGTAGTTCCTCCAACCCGGACGCGACGACAGCGAGGCGGTGCCCGAAGGACTCGCGTCCGACTTGCAGTGTGTAGGCAAGACCCTCGAAGTCAAGAGTAGATCTCTCTGCCGGTCCTTCCGAAGCGAGGTCGTCCTCGCCGATTTCGGTCTCGACGACGGAGACGAAGTCCTGAACCGTGCGGCAGCACTCGAAGTTTGCGGCGTCGACCGAGAGCTGAAACATGGTTGTGACGCGAGTGCGCAGCGTTGCCATCTCCATGGGGTCGAGCCCGATATCGATCAGGTCATCGGAAAGACCAATTTCTGACTCGTCCACCCGCGCGATCTCAGCAATGAGCCGCAACATCGCGTTGAGCCTCTCGACGGACATCGTAGAGTGATCAATGCGGTGGTTGTTGATGTGGGTGAGGAGGTTGTGGGCGTGGTGGTGCAGTTGGGTGGGGGTTTTGGCGCTGATGGGGATGATGTGGGGGTGGCGCGAGGGGAGCGCGGGGGCGGGTTGGGGGTGCTCCTCGATGACGATGTGGGCGTTGATGCCGCCGTAGCCGAAGGAGCTGATGCCCGCCCTGCGGGGAGTCCCGCCAGGCCGGGACGGCCAGGGCCGGGCCTGGGTGGGAATGCTGAAGGGAGTGGTGTGGAGGTTCAGCAGCGGAGAGACAGTGCGCACGGTCGGCTGCGGGGCGATGGTGCTGTCGCGCAGGGACAGGAGGACCTTGACGAGGGAGGCGATGCCCGCAGCGGTCTCGAGATGCCCGATGTTGGCCTTGACGGAGCCGAGGGCGCAGGCGGCGGCGGAGTCGGGATCCTCCCGGGCGAAGGCCTGGGCAAGACCGCTGATCTCGACAGGATCGCCGAGTCGGGTACCGGTGCCATGGGCCTCGATGTAGTCGGCAGTGGTGATGGGAATGCCGGCGCACTTCCAGGCGGCATCGATGATCTCGGCCTGGGACCGAGCCGACGGCGCGGTCAGGGAGACCCCCCGCCCTCCATGCCCCACAGCGGTGCCACGGATGAGCGCGTAGACATGATCGTGATCGGCACGAGCCCGGGAGAGCCGCTTGAGGACCACGGCCCCGACGCCCTCACCGCGGACGTAGCCGTCAGCACTGGCGTCGAAGGTCTTGCAGAGCCCGTCGGGAGCGAGCATACCGGCCTGGGAGAACGCCACGAACCCGGTGGGCGAGCACAGCACATTGACCCCCCCGGCGATGGCGACCTCCGAGTCACGATCGCGCAGGGCCCGGACAGCCCGGTGGATGGCGACCAGGGAGGCGGAGCAGGCAGTATCAATGGGCTCGGAGGCACCACGCAGATCGAAAAGATAGGAGACGCGATTGGCGAGCACGGAGTGAGCCGCGCCAGTGGCGGTATGAGCCGCAGCACCGACCCCCGAGGCGCGCAGGAGCTCGGAGTAATCGGACCCCCCGACACCCACGAACAACGAGGTGTCAGTGCCCGCGAGCTCGCTCATGCGATGACCGGAATCCTCAACAGCGGCCCAGACCACCTCGAGGAAAAGACGCTGCTGAGGATCCATGAGCTCGGCCTCGGCCGGCGATATGCCGAAGAACTGGCAATCGAAGCTCTCCACCCCAGACATGAACCCACCGAAACGAACATCCGTGCGCTGCCCACCAGCACTCTCACCGTGCCACTCACGCCAGTCCCACCGCCAAGCGGGAACCTCACCGGTGAGAACCCGACCAGCACGAACCTGACGCCACAACCCCTCGACGTCACCACCAGGGAACCGACCGGCCAAACCCACGATCGCAATGGGCTCGACCCCCTCCACCACCGGACCCGCCCCAACCGAGGACACCGAAGCACGAACCGACTCAGCAACAACCACACCAGAACCCGAACCCGAACCCGAACCCGAACCAGAACCCGAACCAGAACCCGAACCAGAACCCGAACCAGAACCCGAACCCGAGGCGGACCAACCACGATGAGCGGCAACCCGATCACCATACTGATCCACCACGAAATCCACGAACGACCCCAACGTGGAATGATCGTAGAACACCGACGGCAACAACTCCAGACCCCACACCTCATTCAACCACGACACCAACTCCGTGAACGTGATCGAATCAAAACCAAACTCCACCAACTCAGAACCAGAATCAACCCCCTCCTCAGGAACTCGCATCGTCACCGCGATGCCGCGCACAAGATCGCGCTCCACAGACTGAGAAATAAAATCCTCAGGAACGGCAGCTGACGAACTCAATTCACTCCCGCTTGATGCGGGTTGGGTGAGGTATCGGTCGGTGATCTTGGCGCGGTCGCCTTTCAGGATGGCGAGAACAGGGCGCTGAGGATCGCAAAGGGCATTGGTGAGAATCGCGAGAGCCTCGGTGGTATGAAGGGGGACGAGCCCCCCGGTACGGCGCATGTAGCGCTCGGTAGCCGGATCCAGACGCATGCCCCCGTCCTGCCAAAGAGGCCAGGCGATGGAGACCGAGACACCAGGATGAGCAGTGCGACGAGCACGCCAGACAACCAACTCATCGAGCGCGCGATTGGCATAGGCGTAGTCGGACTGACCGAGATTCCCGCGCAGCCCCGACACCGAGGAGAAGACGACGAAGAAATCAAGAGGATCGGCAACGGTGAGCTGATCCAGCCAAACAGCGGCCTGCGCCTTGGTGGCGACAACCCCCGAGACCCCACCAGGACTCTTGTCCCAAGTCAAGGAGTCGTCCAGGACTCCGGCGGCGTGCAGAACACCCCGAACAGGCCCGAGAGCCCGAGCACGGGCGAGAGCGCCGGCAAGAGCCTCACGATCGGTGACGTCCGCGACCACGGAGGTCACCGGCCGGGAGAACCTCTCGAGCCACTGGGAAGCGGCACCAGAACGCGAAACGACGACAGGACGCCCACCGGCGGCGATGACCCACTCAGTCAGACGACCCCCGATGCCACCGGTCCCACCGGTGATGACATACACCCCGCCGGCCTCAACAGGAGGCCTGCGAGAGCTCCAGTCGAGCGAGACCTCACGAAGCCGGGACACCCGACGACCACGACCATCGACACGAACCTCCTCGACCCCGGCGACGGTGGCCAGAAGAGGCAACTCCACGGACAACGCGCGAACAGGATCATCAGTGCGAACCACACGAGCACAAAAACCAGACCACTCCAAAGCCACACTGCGCGCCCACGCACCAACAGCATGATCCCACACACCGGCAATGGGCAGATCAACCCCCAAGAACAACAACCGCAACCGATCGGTCAGACCATGAGCAGCAGCGACCAAAGCAGTCAGATCAACCACACTCCCAGGACCCCCACCACCAACCCAGACCACCGCCTGAGGCACCCGCCCCTCACCAACCAGATCACCGAACGCACCCGCCGCCCGATCAGCACCAACAACCACAACACCACCACCAACCACCGCAGCCACCGCCCGGACCACCTCATCCCCACCCCCACCACACACAACAAGAACACACCACCCAGACACATCCCCACCCCCACCAGAACCCACATCAACCCACTTCTCCACCAAACCCACAACACCCACACCCACACGGCGCAGCTCGAAGTCGCGGACACTCATGAGCACTTGGCCGGAATCGTCGGCGACATCGATGTCGAACAGAACCTGCTCGGGCCCCCTGCCGGCTCGCATCGAGCGACTCGCCCGCACCCAGCATGTGGCTTCCAAAGAGGAGAAGCACTCGAGCCGTCCGATGCGGAAGGGCAGATAGAGTGGGCGGGCTCCTTCATCGTCCTGCTCAGAGTGCGGATCGACGACACCGCTGATCGCCTGAAGTGCAGCATCCAGGAGGGACGGATGCAACCGGTGATCCTCCAACGTACCGCTGAACTCATCGGGAAGCTCGAGACGTGCCAGAGCTTCACCCTCACCTCGATAGACCCTGGTGATCGCACGGAAAGAGGGGCCGTACACGAGTCCGTTCTTCAAGAAATCCGCATAGCAGTCCTCACCTGTCATCTGATCAGTGCTGCGCCGTATGATTTCAGGAACATCAAGGAAAACGCTTTCGGACGTTCCCCCATCGCGATATTCGAGTCGCCCGTTCGAGCAGAATTTTTCCTTTCCCTCGCCTAGGCAGCTAATCGAGAACGACGCTTCGTGATCTGATTGCTTACGGACCACGACATGAACCTCAGCCCCGTCAGTTGCCACGATGGGAGATGCCCACGTGACGTCGGAAAATGCAGCGACTTGTAGTTCTGGGTACCCAGCGATGCTCGCACGGGCGGCAAGCTCGAGGTGAGCAGCGCCCGGGACGACGTTGTCGCCCTTGACCACATGGTCGCGCACATAAAAGTCCTGCCGGCCAAGGTGAATGCTGTAGTGAACCTGGTCCCCCTCAAGGCGGACGTCGGCGTGGGACGGCGGCTCGGCGATGTCCGGGGTCATCGTGGAATCAGTGAACCAGTAGCGATCCTTCGCGAAAGGGTAGGTGGGCAACGCAGTGATCATGCCCCGGGCTGTTGGATGCACGGGCCAGTCGGGGGTCTCCCCCGCCTCGAAGCGACGAGCTGCTTCGTGCATCTCGTCATCGCCGAAGTGATCCGTGCGGGCACCTCCCCGAGCAAAGGCATTCAGCTGACGGACCGCATCGTCGCGGTCGAGAACCACGAACGCCGCGCGGGATGTCATCATGGCACGGCCGGTCTGCAGCGTATGCGCCGTGTCGACAAGAAGAGGACGGTGCTCCGATAGATAAATGGCAAGATAACCAGCCATCTCGCGGAGTTGTTGCCGCGTCCTCGCAGACAGCGGCAGGACATGGGGCCCCTCGGCCTCAATCCTCATCGGCTGACGGAACTCCTCCACAACGACATGCGTGTTGTTTCCGGACATACCGAACGAGTTGATTCCCGCACGTCGCGGCGCATCATTTCGTCGCGGCCAGTCCTCCAACTCGCCATTGATCCGAAATCCTGATCCCTCGATCTCGAGGTAGGGATTTTGTTTGGAGAAGTTGGGCATGGCGGGGATCTCACCATGCTGCATTGAGAGAATCACTTTGATAAGGCTCGCGAGACCTGCGCACGCCTCCAGATGCCCGACGTGCGATTTGGCCGAACCAATCACGCACTCTGAGAAAGGGGAAGAGCCACCGGCTTCCTTGCGGGCGGTCACGAGCGACTTGGTCTCGATCGGGTCCCCCAAGAGGGTACCCGTACCGTGAGCCTCGATGTAACCGAGCGTCTGAGGATCGATGCGCGCATCGGCCCAGGCGTTGCGCAGAACGTCCACCTGAGCCTCTGGCGAAGGCGCGGTCGGGCTGTTGGCCCTTCCATTGTGATTGGTAGCGGTCCCCTTGATGACCGCATGAATCCTGTCCCCATCCCTGAGGGCGACATCTAGAGGCTTCAGCAATACCGCGGCGACCCCCTCACCAGGCACATACCCGTCAGCCGCGGCGTCGAAGGAATGGCATCGGCCGGTCGGTGACAGGGCCCCAACGCGGCTGGTATAGACGTAGTGGAGAGGGCTGATCAACAAGTTCGTCCCTGCAACGACCGCATGATCGCACTCCCCTGCACGGAGCGCCATGACGGCCATGTGCAAAGCCGTCAACGACGAGGCGCAGGCATTGTCGATGGGCACGCTCGGTCCTCGGAAATCGAAGACGTAAGACAGACGGCCGGACAGCGCCGAGGGGACGCAGGTCACTGCCTGGTAATCCGTGAACGGCACACCCGAACGAAGAATCTCATCCCAGTACTCGTGAAACGAGACACCGAGGTAGATGCCGGTCCGAGTTCCACGCAGCAGATCCGCACACCCGGCGTCCTCAAGAGTGCCGTGCACGACCTCAAGCAGAACGCGAAGTTGCGGGTCGAGCCACAGTGCCTCCCGGGGAGCTATGCCGAAGAAGGATGCGTCGAACCTGTCCGCCTCGATGAAGCCTCCCCAGCGAGAGCGAGAACGGTTGGCAGCCCCGGGTTCGGGGCTGTACCACGTGCGCCAGTTCCAGCGCCCTTCCGGGACCTCCGTGATCAGGTCATCGCTTGCACGGATATGCTCCCAGTATGTCCGAAGGTCCGGAGAACCGGGGAATCGTCCGTCCATGCCGATGACTGCTACCTCCCTGCAGACGGAGTCCAGGGCGACCGTCGAAGCCGCGCTCGTCACGGAGGCGGGTCCCTCTGAGGCGACCTCCGTTTGAACCGCGAAGCGGGCGGCCACCGCGTCCCGGTGGTCTGAGACGAGGGCAGCACTCAGCTCGCTGATGGTGGGGTGCTCGAAGAACAGGGTCGGGTACAGTTCGACCCCCAGGTCCTCCTCCAGGACACCGGCCATCTCGATCATCTGGGCGGAGTCCGCCCCGAGTTCCATGAAACTGGCCTGAGGATTAAGCACATCGCGCGTGCCAACAGCCTGTTGGATGACGTCAGTCAAGTAGTCCTTCAACTGCTCGATCAAGTCACATGACGGTCCCCCCATCTCAATCGGCTTGGCATCGGTCTTTTCGGCCGGGGAACTGGTTATCGTAGTCTTCTCGTCAAAGAGGCGACGAAGAGTCATACCATCCACCTCGAGAGCACAGTTTCCTTCGTCGTCATGGAAACGGAGGTCCATGGTGATGAGCTGATCCGTCACCTTAACGGAACGGGCATGGCACCAGCACCTCTGCGGCAGGCCCGCACTGTTTCCGCGCATAGCGCGCACCGCCATGGTCACCCACGTCGAGCCATCCGAGGGGGTGAGAGCAGCGGTATCCACCATCACCCCGCCGACGATGAATCCTCCGTCGAGAAGAACCGGATGGATCGAGAGGTCCGACATCGCCTCGAGGGCCTCTGGGCTCAATTCGAGTCGTCCCAGAGCCTCGTTGTCTCGAACCCACACCCGCCTTACGCAGTCCAGGACCGGGGGGCGGAGAAGCAGCGGAACCTCGCGGATCTCCTCGGATGGGATCGTCCGTTCCGAGCTGTCGATGAACTCCTTCATCAGAAGGGGTGGTGTTGTGATACTCGAATCCGCCGGTTCGGAGAACTCGCCCGTCATCGTGACGCGCTGCTCGCCTTCGCTGATCGAGTACCTCCCAACGACTTTTCGGGGATCCTTCTCATCAGGGCGCACGAGGACCTCAGCGGTTCGGCCCTCAGGCACCACGACGGGTTCGATGAGGACCAGGTTGCGCAAGCCGATGACATCCCGTACCGGAATCTGAGCAGCCATGGAACACAGTGTTGTACCCAATAGCACCTGCTGCCCCTGGACGATGTGCGCAGCCAGGAATGGTTCATCATGGCGCCACCGGCGCTCGACACTCGCGCGATCGATGTGAGCCGACTGCCCCTTGAGCACCTCCATGACCTGTTCGCGGGTGAACTCACCGCGAGAGAACGCCTTGAGGACATCGGAAAGTGAGGTCCTTGACTGAGGCGCGGTAGTGCTGGCCTTCTGATTCTCCAGATCGTCACGCATGCTCTTGTGCATCTCTCTGCTCTCCGTTAACTGCGGTTCCCGTGCGGAGTAAGTCTGCGGCTGCTGCGGGGGACAGGAGACCCGCCTCGATCTGGTCGAGGATCGCGGCGACATCACCCGCTAAAGGACTGCTGCTGGGATCATTCGCGGATATGGCGGCCCTCCCCAGCGGCACGATCGGGTCGCCCACCTTGTAGTGCTTTCGATTGAACGTGGGCCGCGGTAGCGGCCTGCGACCAGGGCTGGTCGAGTCGGCGGCCTCAAGAAGGACATGAGCGTTCGTCCCCCCGAACCCGAAGGCCGAGACGGCCGCCCTACGAGGATGAGCTGGGTCATCCGGCCAGTCAGTCAGCTCTCTGACGGGGAAGAACGGTGACTCGGAGAACCTGAACCGTGGATGCGGGTGCGTGCAGTTGAGCGTGGGCGGGATCTTGCCGTGGCTCAGGGAGAGAATCACCTTGATGATGCTGGCGGCGCCGGCGGCTCTCATGAGATGGCCGATGTTCGACTTCACGGACCCAACTCCGCACTGCTGGCGTCCAGCGCCATCGGCCACGTACACACGAGACGCGGCCTGGATCTCGATGGGATCTCCGAGTGAGGTGCCAGTGCCGTGGGCTTCCAGATAGGTAATGTCGCTGGCATGGACGCCAGCCGCGGATAGTGCGTGCGACAGGACATCCTGCTGCCCCTGCGATCCCGGAACCGTGAGTCCAATCGTGTGACCATCATTGTTAACGGCGCTCCCGAGAATGATCGCATGGATGTTATCCCCATCCTCGATGGCCGCCTCATACGGCTTGAGCAACAGCAATCCCGCACCCTCGCCGGGAATCATTCCGTCGGCATCCGCGTCGAAGACGCGGCAGATCCCCTCAGTCGAGAGGACATCAGCCTTGCTGAAGCCGATGTGGACCTGACCATCGGTCAGGAGCTCGACTCCACCTACGATGGCTGTCTCGCAATCACCGGACCGCAGCCCCGCGCACGCCTGGTGGACCCCCACCAGGGCGGACGAGCAGGCGGTGTCCACCATCTGGGAGGGACCCTTGAGGTCAAGGAAGTCGGAGACACGCGCCGCGGCCATGTTCGGAATGGTGTTGACCACGGCTCGTCGCATCATGCTGGTGGACAGCTCTGACAGCTTTCCCTTCAGGTAGTTGCTCTCGCCGCCCCCCAGGTAGACCCCGGTCCTGGAACCGGCGAGTTCTCCGGGCCGGTACCCCGCATCATGCAGGAGCTCCACGGAGAGCTCGAGCATGATGCGGTGGTGGGGATCCATGACCATGGCGTCCTCGTCTCCGATGCCGAACCATTGCGCATCAAATGCGAAGATATCGTCATCGAGGAAACCACCGTGCTTCGAGTACGTGCGACCGGGAGTCGTTTTGTCAGAGCTGAAGAGTCGGTCGGTGTCAAAGCGCTCATGAGGCATCTCCCGTATCAGGCAGTCGCCTGACTCCAGGTGTTCCCAGAAGTCCTCAACGGTCGGCGATCCGGGAAGACGCACCGCCATGCCGATCACAGCGATGCGGTCCGCATCGGACCGGGCAGCGGGGGTAGCTGGAAGGACAGGCTCGGGCAATTCTTCTGGCGTCGATGCCAATTCGGTGCTCGTGGACACGGGCGGTAAGGACTTGACCCCCAATCCTTCGAGGTGATAGGCCATCTCCCCCAGCGTCGTGTATTCTGAGAAAGCACTCGGCTCAACGGTGACGGAGAATGCTTCCTCAACTCGATTCATCAGGGACATCAGCCCGATGGAGTCGAGCCCGCAGTCGCGAATGTTCTCATCGGGATCGAGCTCGCCGCGCGGGTACTTGAGGATGTCCGCGCAGATGTCTATCAGTTGTGACTCGATGTCAGCGGTGATGTCATGCGCCTCGCTTCCCCGCTCATTCTCACTGGAGGACATCCTCATCGCTTCGGTGATGACCCGGCGATGACCGTGGAGCACTCCCACCCAGGCAGGGCCTCCCGACATGAGGGCCTCGAAAACCTGCTGGCCGACGTCGGTGCCCAGCGGTAACGTACCAACTGTGCGCTCGAGCCTGGCGATGGTGGCCTCGTCGAGCCCCATCCCCCCGTCTGCCCACAGCGGCCAGCCGATGGCCAGGCTCCTGCCGTGACGGCGGCCTGAGATGCGCAACTTCTCGCGATCCGACATGTAGCCGTCCATGAACCGGTTGGCGTAAGCGTACTCGGCTTGGCCGGGGTTGCCGACGGCTCCTGCGACTGACGAGAAACAGACGAACCAGTCCAGTTCGACGTCGGAGGTCTCCTCATCGAGGACTACCGTGCCGGTCACCTTCGGGGCACAGACCTGATTCCAGGCGCTATCGTCCTTGTCCTTGTCAAGCAGCAATCCATCCCGGAGAACGCCTGCGGCATGGAGGACTCCCTTGAGGGGCGGCGAGCCTGGCATGCGCAGATCCGTGATGAGATCTCGGACCGACTGCCGATTCGAAACATCGGCTGCTCGGTACTCCACGAGACAACGCAGTGATTGCATCCACACGTGCGCTTCACCGTCCGGAGCGCTTCGCCCGGTCAGCACGATCTTGCCGGCACCACGGTCGGCGAGCAGCTCGGCAAAGTGACGACCGAGACCGCCGAGACCACCGGTGATTAGATAGGTGGCATTCAAGGAAACCTGGAACCTCGTCAAGGGGGCGGGGGTGAACTCGGACCATTCGAGTACCTCGCGGCGTCCGTCAGTCAGGCGAACTTCAGGATCGTCCAATCCATCGCGGACTTCTCCTGCGATCAGATCGGCCCCGACGCCCTCGCCGACTTCGACGCTCGACACGCGCAAGCGCGGTCGCTCGGCACGGGCGGTGCGAGCCAAAGCGGCCAGCGCACGAAGAGATGCTGATTGGCCGGTGTGCACCAGGACCAGCCGCTGGATCTGCTTGTCCGCCATCGCGTCCCGGAGCACGCGGTAGGCACCGGCGACGTCGACCTCCTGGTGGTGGATGCCGCAGTCATCGAGCAGGCGTCGAAGTGGAACGTCACCGTCCACCAGCAGGACTTGTGCGTCGAGGGCGCTCGACTGCGGCTCCTCACCAGGGGCGGGTCGTTCTCTCCAGTCCGGAACGAAGAGGATGGAACCCACCCCCGTTCCTTCCGGCGTCGAGCCGACCGCGCGATTGGACGGATCGGAGCCCTGATGGGAAGGTTCAGCACGTCTGAGGGAGAGACCATCGATTCGAGCAACCGGCTCCCCGACATCGTCAGTGATGACGATGTCCACCTTGCGAGTTCGAGAGTCGGCGCGGCGGAGGACCTGCGCCCAGCCTCCAGCGGGCAGACGCCCGCACCACCGGAGCCGCTCCAGTGCGAACGGCACCCAGGCGCCAACGTCAGTTCCGTCGGGATCGGCCAGGCCCATCACCGTCTGGAACGCGCCGTCAATGATCGCGGGGACGAGGGTCGAGCGATCCATGCCTTCGACGCCGGATACCTGCCAGCGGGACAACGCAACTGAATCACCGCAGTGGATCTCACGCAGCGTACGGAACGCGGGCCCGTACTCCAGCCCGGCCTGGCTGAGGAGACGGTAGCACTCATCGCCCGACAGAGTCTCACCCAGTTGGCGCCGGATAGTGTCCAGGTCCAAACGCTCGCCCAGGTCAACTCGCTCGCGAGAGACCACGACTCGCCCTCGAGAATGCGACACCCGGCTGTCGCCCTCCTGCCCCGTGACCTCGAAGCGGATTCCGTTCTCGGAGGGCTTCAGAGAGATGTCGATCGATGTGGAGCGCCCGCCGACCCGGATCGGACGGGCCCACAGGACGTCCGAGATCGACTGTGACGGCTCCCCCGAGGAGAGCTCCGCCGCGGCACGGGCCATCTCGAGGACGCCCGCGCCCGGCAGGGTCGGATTTCCAACGACCACATGATCCGCCACATACGGTTCGTCCGCTCGGAGAAGCGTCGTGAACCGCGTCTCGGAGAGGGACGAGGTGTTGGCTCCGAGCAGAGGCGCAAGTCGCTGTGCTTCGGAAGCGCCGAAGTTCGCAATGCCGATCCCCTCGGGCGGCCCGACCAAGCCCGTGCTGCTGTGGGGGAAAAGGTATTCCTGGGCAGCGAAGGGATACGTCGGAAGCTCGATAGTCCTCGCTCCAGCTCCCAGCGGAAGGCTGGCCCAGTCGACCTCAGCGCCGAGAGCCCACAGGCGGGCAACCTCGGTCCAGTCCTGCTCGTTGATGGCCATCCGAACCCTGCCCGCATCAGGACGAGTGGCGTCGCGATGGGAGGGGCGTATCGAGGACGCCCCCTCACGATGCACGGCCGCGTCCAACTGAGTCACAAGTTCGCCAAGACTGGATACTACTACCGCGAAGCGCTCGTTCATCGGATCTCTGCCCACTCGTAAAGTGTGTGCGACGTCCACCAGCCGAAGACCGTTCCGCATGTCATCGGCAGACTCTTCCCCGGGCAACGCCTCGGCCAGTTGCGACAGGGTCATGTCGAGTGTCACATCAAGCCCAGAAGTTCCCTCGGTGTGTCCCGCATGGGCCAACATGGCGGAGAGCCCGACCATGTCAAGTCCCTGCTCGGCCAAGGACGTGTCACGGTCGAGATGCTCCTCAGGCACGCCGAGGACTTGCGCCGTCGCAGTCAGCAGCCTGGTGAGTCGGTTCTCATGACCCCTGCTCTGCGTCCTCATCCGCTTGCCACGGATATGGTCGGCCAGCGCCGAGCAGTAGCGCGTCAACTGCTCTGGGGTGCGTGCGGAAAGAATGACGACCTGCGGGCCCGGCTGGTCCACCTGGTCCTCGGCGACGAACTCCTCGACGATCACATGGACATTGGTCCCGCCAGCTCCAAAAGAACTGATACCCGCTCGACGCGGCTCGGGGGTGGCTCTGTCATTGACCGCGCTCAGAGGGGAGGGCCACACGGATGCCTGCGTCTGCAACTCGAATCGCGTGCCCTCGAGCTCAAGATTCGGGTTCACCGGATCGCAGTTGAGTGTGGGGGCGAGAGTCTTGTGCTTGAGTTCGAGGAGCACTTTGGTCAGCCCCGCGATTCCGGCTGCGCCTTCGAGATGTCCGATGTTCGACTTGACCGACCCCAAGGAGATGGAGCGGTCACCATTCTCAGGCTCGTCAAAGACGGCCCTCAGCGCGGCCAACTCGATCGGGTCACCCAGGCTGGTGCCTGTGCCATGGGCCTCGATGCAGTCAATGGTGGCCGGATCAACCTTCCCGTTCCGGAGCGCCCGGCGCACCAGACTCGACTGCGCCTCAGGATTGGGAACCGTGTACCCGTGGGTCCTGCCGCCGTGATTGGTCGCGGTTCCCTTGATGACGGCGATCACGTTGTCACGGTCACGGAGTGCGTCCTGCAGCGGTTTCAACAGGACTGCGCCTACACCTTCCCCTGGAACGAAGCCGTCCGCGCCTGCACCAAAACTCCGGCATTTGCCGGTCGGCGAGAGCATTCGGGCCTGGGCAAGGGTGATGTATTTCGCCGGATGCAAGTACAGATTGACGCCACCGGCGAGCGCCATGCGACAGGCTCTGGTACGGAGGCTCTCACAGGCGAGATGAACGGCGCTCAGCGAAGAGGAACAGGCCGTGTCGATCGTCATGCTCGGGCCGCTCAGATTCATCACGAAAGACACCCGATTGGCCAGCGACCAGGACGCTGACTGGGGATTGACACCGCTCCCGAGGGCCCACTGCTCGGGAGCCCACATCTGATTGGTGTACGTCGTGACCCCGGCGAAGACGCCAACCTCTCCGTCGATCTCCTTAAGGCGGCTTCGCGGGTATCCGGCCGCCTCGAACGTATGCCACGAGGTCTCGAGGAAAAGACGTTCTTGAGGATCAAGCATTTCGGCATCACGGGGCGAGATTCCGAAGAACTTCGGGTCGAACTGATCGACGCCGTCCAGGAATCCTCCCCACAAACCGCAGGAGTGTCCCGTCGTGGCGTAGTCAGGACCGGATTCGAGCAGAGCATGGACATCCCAGCGATCAGCAGGGACCTCACTGATCGCGCTTCTTCCCTGGACAAGTAGTTCCCAGAACTCGTCGAGGTCGGCGGCCCCGGGGTATCGACCGCTCATGCCGATGATGGCGATGTCGCTGCCGCAAGACCCTGGTGATCTCTCCAGCGCAGACACCGGTCGAGATGGTCGATCCTCCTGCGGAAGCGTCTCATGAGAGGGGATCTCCGAACCGGGCTCGGTGACCGCGGGTGTCACTCCCCTCTCCGACATCCCCGCTCTCCCAGCCAGTTCGGTCAGGGCGGCCTCGTGGGATGCGACGAGGAAATCCACCATTCCGGCGAGAGTGGGGTGTTCATAGGCCAAGGTGCTCGGGACACGGCCGAGGGCGGCGCGCAGGTACCTGTTGAGGGCGCGGATGACCATCGAGTCCATGCCGTACTCGGCCAACGGGACGTTGGGTTCGATGGCGTCAGCCGGTAGCCGCATCTCGTCCGCCAGAACGCTGCGCAGCATCTGCTCCGCGACGTCCGTTAACGACTTCTCCGGTCCGAAGCCATCGGGCGCTGCGGGTCGAACGCTTCGAGGGGACTCCGACTGGACCGACTCGGACGAAGACCTGCTGACTGGCTCCGTGGCGGCGGGCTCGACGACGAGCTGCGACGGCAATTCATCGAATACGCGACTCGGGACGTCGAAGAGGTCGACCATGGTCGAGTAGATCCGAGACGTTCCGTAGGCGCAGAGAAGCTCGTGCTGTTCGCTGACGAGACTCGCTACGAGAGCGTCAAGGCCGGCCTCGGTCGGCAACGGTTCTCCTCCGGCCTGCTCAAGGGCCTGCAACGATGATGAGTCGCCCACCCCCATGCCCCCATCGGCCCATAGGGGCCAGTGGATGACCCGGACGGTCGAATCGCCGTCGGCGCGTCGGCTCTCCGCATAGTGAGCAAGATAGGAGTTAGCGTATGCATAGGCACTCTGGCCGGCGTGTCCCACGATGCCCGCCAAGGAGGAGAACAGCAGGAGGAACTCCCTTCCGCTGGCGCGCGTCGCACGGTCAAGATTGCGGACGCCATCGATCTTCGGGCCAAGGACGGCGTCGATGTCCTCGCGGCGAAGGTTCCGCGCGAATCTGTCCCGCAGAACTCCTGCACAGTGGATCACGCCGTCAACGGAGCCGAACCGATCGACAATATCGTCGACAAGGGCCGTCACAGCATGCTCATCTCGGACGTCACAACTGACGTACTCGACCGCGGCCCCCATCGCTCTCAGAGAATCCATCAGGACCTCGTCCGTGCTCGGAGAACGTCCGACGAGGATGAGCCGGACGTCTGGGGTCTCCGCAATGCGACGCGACACGTGAGCGCCCAGTCCCAGAGCACCCCCGCTGATCAGGTAGACACCGCCATGCCGGAAACCGCCCGCGTCTAGAGCTTCAACCGAGCTCGTCACCGAGGCGTCCCGGATCAAGCACCTGACCAGTCGATGCGTCGACTCCCGACGCACCTCGACGCCAGCCCGCTCGCCGAGCTCCGGCAGCAGATCCTCGAGCGGCATGGGCGCCATGATCTCCACGCTCCTGCCGACGAATCGTTCGTCCTCCTGAGCGAAGGAGCGCAAGAACGCACCGAATGCAGCGTCCTCCGGCGCCGCGATGCCCTCCTGGCGCGAGTGCACCCGAACGTACCTGAGCTTGGACAACTGCGGACGATCGCACAATGTCCGCAGCAGAGTCGCCAGTCCATGCACCGCATCGACCGGATCGATCGCTTCGGCGCCGTCCGCCCTGTCGAGCGCCGAGACATCGATGATGTCGATGCTCGCCTGCGAGGGAATCCTCTCCCAAGGCGCTTCGCTATTGGCAGGGATATAGACCACGCGGGGCCATTCGTCGGTCGTGACGGACGCCGAGTCACCGCCGATGACGATGAGTGCATCGCCATAAACCATGGTCGTCTCCATCGGAGTGGGACGCCACACTGGCCGCAGCCAGGTCACGGCCTGCGTCTCCTCGTGCTTGGGGACAGGCAACTGGCCGGGCAGCCAGCACTTCTCGGTCGCGAATGGATAAGTGGGAAGGGGCACCCGGTGGAAATGCGCATCGCCGTGGACTCGCGACCAGTCAAGGTCGAGGCCGAGAACCCAGCACGATGCAAGGTCATCCCAAGCGTCGCGCTGCACCAGGTGCTCGACGAGTACGGAGCCTCCCCCGCTTGCCGAGAGTCGCTCGATAAGCGAGTCGTCGCGGCCCACGGTGCCGCGGTGGACCCTCGGCACAAGATCACCTTCCAGGAACCTGCGAAGTGCCGCACTCAACTCGTCGAGACTCACGACGACGATGGCCAGCCTCTCGCGCATCGGTTCGCGCCCCTCCTGGAGCGTGCGGGCGACGTCCGTCAGGGACAGGTCGGAGTGGTTGTTGATGTGGGTGAGGAGGTTGTGGGCGTGGTGGTGCAGTTGGGTGGGGGTTTTGGCGCTGATGGGGATGATGTGGGGGTGGCGCGAGGGGAGCGCGGGGGCGGGTTGGGGGTGCTCCTCGATGACGATGTGGGCGTTGATGCCGCCGTAGCCGAAGGAGCTGATGCCCGCCCTGCGGGGAGTCCCGCCAGGCCGGGACGGCCAGGGCCGGGCCTGGGTGGGAATGCTGAAGGGAGTGGTGTGGAGGTTCAGCAGCGGAGAGACAGTGCGCACGGTCGGCTGCGGGGCGATGGTGCTGTCGCGCAGGGACAGGAGGACCTTGACGAGGGAGGCGATGCCCGCAGCGGTCTCGAGATGCCCGATGTTGGCCTTGACGGAGCCGAGGGCGCAGGCGGCGGCGGAGTCGGGATCCTCCCGGGCGAAGGCCTGGGCAAGACCGCTGATCTCGACAGGATCGCCGAGTCGGGTACCGGTGCCATGGGCCTCGATGTAGTCGGCAGTGGTGATGGGAATGCCGGCGCACTTCCAGGCGGCATCGATGATCTCGGCCTGGGACCGAGCCGACGGCGCGGTCAGGGAGACCCCCCGCCCTCCATGCCCCACAGCGGTGCCACGGATGAGCGCGTAGACATGATCGTGATCGGCACGAGCCCGGGAGAGCCGCTTGAGGACCACGGCCCCGACGCCCTCACCGCGGACGTAGCCGTCAGCACTGGCGTCGAAGGTCTTGCAGAGCCCGTCGGGAGCGAGCATACCGGCCTGGGAGAACGCCACGAACCCGGTGGGCGAGCACAGCACATTGACCCCCCCGGCGATGGCGACCTCCGAGTCACGATCGCGCAGGGCCCGGACAGCCCGGTGGATGGCGACCAGGGAGGCGGAGCAGGCAGTATCAATGGGCTCGGAGGCACCACGCAGATCGAAAAGATAGGAGACGCGATTGGCGAGCACGGAGTGAGCCGCGCCAGTGGCGGTATGAGCCGCAGCACCGACCCCCGAGGCGCGCAGGAGCTCGGAGTAATCGGACCCCCCGACACCCACGAACAACGAGGTGTCAGTGCCCGCGAGCTCGCTCATGCGATGACCGGAATCCTCAACAGCGGCCCAGACCACCTCGAGGAAAAGACGCTGCTGAGGATCCATGAGCTCGGCCTCGGCCGGCGATATGCCGAAGAACTGGCAATCGAAGCTCTCCACCCCAGACATGAACCCACCGAAACGAACATCCGTGCGCTGCCCACCAGCACTCTCACCGTGCCACTCACGCCAGTCCCACCGCCAAGCGGGAACCTCACCGGTGAGAACCCGACCAGCACGAACCTGACGCCACAACCCCTCGACGTCACCACCAGGGAACCGACCGGCCAAACCCACGATCGCAATGGGCTCGACCCCCTCCACCACCGGACCCGCCCCAACCGAGGACACCGAAGCACGAACCGACTCAGCAACAACCACACCAGAACCCGAACCCGAACCCGAACCCGAACCAGAACCCGAACCAGAACCCGAACCAGAACCCGAACCAGAACCCGAACCCGAGGCGGACCAACCACGATGAGCGGCAACCCGATCACCATACTGATCCACCACGAAATCCACGAACGACCCCAACGTGGAATGATCGTAGAACACCGACGGCAACAACTCCAGACCCCACACCTCATTCAACCACGACACCAACTCCGTGAACGTGATCGAATCAAAACCAAACTCCACCAACTCAGAACCAGAATCAACCCCCTCCTCAGGAACTCGCATCGTCACCGCGATGCCGCGCACAAGATCGCGCTCCACAGACTGAGAAATAAAATCCTCAGGAACGGCAGCTGACGAACTCAATTCACTCCCGCTTGATGCGGGTTGGGTGAGGTATCGGTCGGTGATCTTGGCGCGGTCGCCTTTCAGGATGGCGAGAACAGGGCGCTGAGGATCGCAAAGGGCATTGGTGAGAATCGCGAGAGCCTCGGTGGTATGAAGGGGGACGAGCCCCCCGGTACGGCGCATGTAGCGCTCGGTAGCCGGATCCAGACGCATGCCCCCGTCCTGCCAAAGAGGCCAGGCGATGGAGACCGAGACACCAGGATGAGCAGTGCGACGAGCACGCCAGACAACCAACTCATCGAGCGCGCGATTGGCATAGGCGTAGTCGGACTGACCGAGATTCCCGCGCAGCCCCGACACCGAGGAGAAGACGACGAAGAAATCAAGAGGATCGGCAACGGTGAGCTGATCCAGCCAAACAGCGGCCTGCGCCTTGGTGGCGACAACCCCCGAGACCCCACCAGGACTCTTGTCCCAAGTCAAGGAGTCGTCCAGGACTCCGGCGGCGTGCAGAACACCCCGAACAGGCCCGAGAGCCCGAGCACGGGCGAGAGCGCCGGCAAGAGCCTCACGATCGGTGACGTCCGCGACCACGGAGGTCACCGGCCGGGAGAACCTCTCGAGCCACTGGGAAGCGGCACCAGAACGCGAAACGACGACAGGACGCCCACCGGCGGCGATGACCCACTCAGTCAGACGACCCCCGATGCCACCGGTCCCACCGGTGATGACATACACCCCGCCGGCCTCAACAGGAGGCCTGCGAGAGCTCCAGTCGAGCGAGACCTCACGAAGCCGGGACACCCGACGACCACGACCATCGACACGAACCTCCTCGACCCCGGCGACGGTGGCCAGAAGAGGCAACTCCACGGACAACGCGCGAACAGGATCATCAGTGCGAACCACACGAGCACAAAAACCAGACCACTCCAAAGCCACACTGCGCGCCCACGCACCAACAGCATGATCCCACACACCGGCAATGGGCAGATCAACCCCCAAGAACAACAACCGCAACCGATCGGTCAGACCATGAGCAGCAGCGACCAAAGCAGTCAGATCAACCACACTCCCAGGACCCCCACCACCAACCCAGACCACCGCCTGAGGCACCCGCCCCTCACCAACCAGATCACCGAACGCACCCGCCGCCCGATCAGCACCAACAACCACAACACCACCACCAACCACCGCAGCCACCGCCCGGACCACCTCATCCCCACCCCCACCACACACAACAAGAACACACCACCCAGACACATCCCCACCCCCACCAGAACCCACATCAACCCACTCCTCCACCAAACCCACAACACCCACACCCACACGGGCACTGCGGATGAGATCAGCACCTTCCGCTGGGGAAAGGGCTCCATCCTTAATTTGAGCGAGTATATTATCGATACGAGTCGAGGCGGTCATGCCAACTCCTCTATTTGTTCGCGTGCGTATGCCAGGGTGATCGCTCCGTTGGTGAGCTGGGAGAGCAGTTCCTCAAGCGGGTCCCCAGCGACCGGAGCCTTTGTAGCGGACTCCGAGTCCGTTCCCTTCTCTCTGAATGTCAATTCGTGAAAACAGACTCTCACGATGCCGTCATCATCCAGGATTTGCACATCGAAACGATGCCCACCCTCTCCCGCAAACCGCTCGGAGCGCCGGATCAGAGCCCAACCAGTGACGGGAGTCGGGGACCAGACCTCGATTTCATCGAGATCGAAAGGCACGTACGGGCGCGAAGCGCCCTCGAGCTCCCGCTGGTCGAGGACACCGATGCTCGCCTGCAGTGCCCCATCCATGAGCGACGGATTCAGCACGTATCCGGCGACACTCCCGTCGGCGGGCTCACTGACGCGAGCGACAATGCCATCACCATCGTCCAGATGATGCAGGGCGCTGATCGCTCGCAACGCGGGGCCGTAGCGCAACCCATGACGCTCGAATGAGTCATAGATGACGCCGCCGTCGATAGGCGGGCGTGTCGCCGCCGCGAGAAGGACATCGAGATCGACTCGATCATGCGCGAATTCACTTTGCCCGGATTGACCCGTGATCAAACGACCACGGCTATGGAGCACCGCACCTTTCCCACTGGTAAGTGCGAACGAGAAAGAACCTTCCCGATCCTTGGTGATCATCGTCTCCACGGTGACCTCTCCGCTAGATACGACAATAGGATGGGACCAGACGACGGACTTGATCCGCCGAATCGGAACCTCGGCAGCGATCTCACCTGCCGCTCTAGCCATCTCGAGTTGGGCAACCCCAGGCAGAGTCGGAGCATCGGCGACGATATGATCGCGGACCAGAGGGTCCTCCGCGGTCAAGTGCGTCGCAAAGACGCAGCGCCCGATTGTCGAATTGTTCTCGTGCAACAGTGGGTGCAGCCGCCGTGGCGGGGCGCTGGATCCCTCTCCCGCCCGCGATGTAGTGCGGGCCGCGGTAGGCACCCAGTAGCTCTCTCCCTGGAACGGATAAGTCGGAATCCGAAGTCGGCGGCACGAGTCCTGGCCGAACAAGGCCTGCCAATCGGGATTCTGGCCAGCCAGGAAAGCATGCACCGCAGCATCCACCTCAGGATCAACGCCCGCAGGAACAGTGGTCTGCTCCTCTCCGTCGAGGCGGGCGTGGACGAGATCCCTCAACTCTGAAAGGTCGGAGACCACCCAGCCAACACGGTCGGAGAAGTGGGTGCGACCGACGGCAAGGGTGAACGAAAAGTCTCGTAGGTCCGCGTCCGCGTCGGAATCGACCCACTGCGCGAGGGCCTCCAATTCCGCTCGAAGAGCTTCCTCCGAACGCGCCGATACAGGGATCGGGTAGGCCGAACGGCGATGCGGAGAGGAGGCGGCTGGAGCAGGTGCTTCACGGACCACCAGATGGGCATTGGTCCCGGAGAGCCCGAAGGAACTCATCGCTGCAAGCCGGGGAACCCCGCGGGAAGTCTGCCACGTGCGCAGGGCCTGGTTCACCCTGAATGGTGAGTTCTTAAAATCGATCAATCCGTTCTCTCGAGCCACGTTCACTGTGGGAACGAGAAGTCCGTTGTCGAGGCACAGCAGCGTCTTGATGAGACCGGCCACCCCAGCTGTGGCCAGCGTATGACCAATGTTTGACTTAATGGAACCAATATCGCAGTAAGCCTTCTCGTCCGTGTAAACTCGGAAGGCATCCGTAAGCGCGTCGACCTCGATGGGATCACCCAATCGTGTACCGGTTCCGTGGGCCTCGACATAAGTGAAATGCGACGGATCAATCCCGTACTTCTCATAGACCGAAAGCTCGAGCTGCGTCTGGGACGGTCCGCTGGGCGCCATGATCCCACTGGTCCGGCCATCCTGGTTCGTCCCCGAACCAACGATCACGCCGTAGATGTGGTCACCGTCAGCGAGGGCCTCTTCCACTCGTTTGAGCAGAATCACTCCGATTCCCTCTCCCGGGATGAAACCGTCGGCATCGTCCGAGAAGGGGCGGCATTTCCCCGAGGGCGAGAGCATCCCGGCGTTACTCGCGAGATGCTGGAAGAACGGGGTGGTCATCACCATGACCCCGCCCACGACCGCCGAATCGACCGTCCCCTCCCTGAGAGCGCGACAGGCCATATCCACGGCCACCAAGGACGAGGAGCATGCGGTGTTGACCGTGACGCACGGGCCGTGCAGGTCCAAGAAGTACGATAATCGGGCAGCCAGGATCGCCTCGCTGTTCCCAGCAAAAGCGTGCGAGTCGGGATCCTCGACCTCCGCCTCGACGAGCCGATAGTAGTCACTGCCGTTGAACCCGACGTACACGCCGCAGGAGGACCCTCGCAGGGATTCAGGAGAATGACCGGCGTCCTCGATGGCGCGCCAGGACTCCTGGAGGAACAAGCGCTGCTGGGGATCCATCACCTCAGCCTCTCGAGGCGAGATGTTGAAAAACAACGAATCGAACCGATCGATATCAGAGAGGAACCCTCCGCTTCTGCTGTATGAGATCCCGGGATGCCGGCGGTCATAGGGATTGTCGCTTCCCCAACGATCGCTCTCCCCCACCGAGCAGCGCCCAGCGCAGAGGTTTTCCCACAGTTCGTCCAAATTTCGGGCGCCGGGAAACTGACCCGACATTCCAACCACAGCGATTCCGAGTTCACCGCCTGCAACGGTGGACATCGACTCGGCGATCTTGGCGGAAGTGGAACCGACACTCGGCGATTCCTCCGAATCGACTGGCAATCGCGAGGTCAGCGCCTCGCCATAATCTCGGCAAATGTAGTCAATGATTTTGCGAGGAGTTGAATAGTTGAACAGATCCGTCGACCGGATCCGAATACCCAACTTCGCATTGATGATGGTAACGATCTCGATAGCCATCACGGAATCAACACCCCGGTCGGCATGCGACTCGTCCAAGTCCAGGCTCGCGTCGTCCACATGCAGGACATCGGCCATGACGCCAATGACCGTCTCCTTCACCAGCAGGCTCAGTGCATCGTCAGAGACGGCTGATTCGGTTCGTGCGCCAGCGTCCGGGGCGGACGTGGCGAGCGTCCTTGTTCGCACGGGAGCGGGGGCGATCGCCTCGTGGCCGGGCACCTCCTGCGTCACCTCACCGGACGCGACCGCCACAATAACGCTCTGCCCTTCCGCCAGCGCCTCCGGAGCGGCCGCCCCCAGTCCCAGAACGCGACTGGAGCCGAACCCGGTCGCGCTCAGAACGTCCAGCCAGGCGCGTCGCCCCAGCATGGGAGCGTTGCTCAGGCATCGATGCCGGTCCCTGTCCCTCCACCAATCCTGGAATAGACCGAACGTAAGGGTCGTGCAGTCGTGCACTCGCGTGCTCTCGTTGAGCACGAGCCACCCGTCCGGACGCAGCAACTCGTGCACATGGCCGACTGATACGGCCACGTCGGAGGTCGCATGAAGCGTGTTCGTCGCCACGACGAGATCGCAGGAGTTGCGGCGCCATCCCTGCGTAGCCAGATCGCGCTCGATATCCAGGACATCGAACGTCATACGAGGATATTTCGAGCCGAGCCGATTCTGAGCCTGGTTGACGAACTGGGCCGAGACATCCGTGAACCCGTAGGCAACGTTTGAGATGTCATCACCCAGCGCACGAAGGATCTCCTCCGTAGCGGCACCGGTGCCGGCCCCGATCTCCAGAATTCGCACGGAATCCTGGTCCGTGGCGATCCTGTGGCGCACGAACCTCCTCACCGCGTGCGCCACCAGCAGGTTGACATGCCTCGTGACGGTCTCCCCGCCATAGGCACCTTCGCGCAGGGAGCCTCGTCCACCCGGGAACATGACCTCACTCGGGGCCATCTCGCCGCGCAGCAGTTCCGGATAGCGCTCCATGCAACTCTCCAGCAGAGTGATATGCGCACGAATACCGGGGTAGTCCGTGCCGAGGCGCCGGCCCTCCTCACGCAACCGTGCAGTACTAGGAATCTCTTCTATCCCGTGCTCTCGCCGCTCGGCCTCCAAGATGTCCCCGAGGGCATCGAGCAGTTGATCATGCTCGGGCAATATTCCCGACAGCTTGCGCAGTTCAACGGCGGGCGAGTGATCGGAGTCCTCCGTCCGAACGCCCATCTTGGCCGCCACCGAACGCAACCAGCGACATGCCAGACGGGCGAGACCCCGCCAACCCTTGTCCGCATCCTCCATGGCCCCTGGGTCGGGCTCTGGAGCCCCCGCCAAGATCATCGCCAAGTCGTCGTCGGACGAGGCAGGGTGCGCGGTCGTCCCTCGAGGGGCGACCTCATCAGTGAGTCGAACATAGTCGCCGAGCCTGTCAGCATCCACACGTGCCGCCATGACTTGATCGACGGTGTCACTGGCGAGCAGTCGAGCGACGACGGCAAGCCCCGACTCGGGCTCGATGGACTGGGCTCCCTGCTGATTCAGACGTCGTGCGTAGTAGGGCGAGGCCACCGCGCCCACGCTGCCCCAGTAGCCCCAGTTCACCACCTTGATCGGCCATGCGACCCGCCCTCGTAGCGAATCGGCAAAGGCATCCTCGAATTGCGAGGCAGCGGCGTAGTTGCCCTGTCCGGGGGATCCGATGAAGGTCTGGACAGAGGACATGAGCAGGAGGAAGTCGAGCGATCGGTCACGGAGGGCATCCGTGAGGGCCACGATGCCCGCGACTTTCGGGGTCAGCACATCGTGAAGGTCATCGTCGGACATCGTGCGGAGAGTCCGATCGCGGAGCACCATGGCCGAATGGATGACGCCGTCGAGTGCTCCGTATTCCCGTTCAATCTCCCGAATGGCTCCCCGGACCGCCGCCTCGTCGCTGACATCGACAGACAGATATAGGCCCTGACCACCTCGAGCTCGGATCTTGTCGAGCAACTCGCGGTGGTCATCGCTGATCGGCGTCCGCCCCAGCAGGGCGATCCGACAGCTGAAGCTCTCGGCAAGGTGAAGGGCCAGCACTGAGCCGATGCCCCCTGCCCCGCCCACGATCATGTAAACCCCGTATCGACGGAAAGGACGACTCGAGCCCGGATCCAGGCGGATCGGTCTCAGACTCCGGACGAGCAGCCGATCCCCACGGACCAGCACCTCCTCGCCCATGGGCATCTTCCCGCGGAACAACTGCTCGACAGTCCTGGACATCATGGAGTCGTCGTCGGCATCGACGATGGCCGTCTCCCAGACGGGATGCTCGCGTGCCGCCGAGCGAGCCAGCCCCAAGCAAGTGGCACCGTACGGGGCTCCGGCCCCTGCACTCGCCCACGGGTGAACGTTGCGCGTCACAACGCGCAGCCGCATCGGCGTCTCGGCGAGGCCCTCCTCGTCCATGCCGCGCACCAGTCGGAGGAATCCCAACGCCAGGTCGGCCTTATCCTCGGAGGGGAGGATCCGATCGGGTTCGTCCACGCCCAGGAACCAGACATCCTGCGAAAAGCGAGGCATCTCCGCGGAGTCCAGATCCCGGACCGTCACCGAGCTGTACCGGGCGGAGATCTCCTGAACGAGGTCCCTGCCTGCCTCAGTGGTGACGATCCACGCCGAGTCGGACGGCCCGAGTCGGCTCTCCGACGTCCATGACGTCTCGATCCAGTGCGGCTCGTGCAACGGAGGCAGAATCGCATCGCCGGAGCCGGGCTCTTCGGTCTGCGCAGCCGGTGGAGTCTCCTCGATCCAGTGCTTCGTGCGAGCGAAGGGATAGGTGGGCAGCGGCACATGACGGGGCGTGACCGCCCGGTCGAGCGTCGACCAATCGACATCGGCACCACTGACCCATATGCATGACAACCGCTCAAGGTCGTCAGCGCGCCAGAGCATCTCGTCTCGAGAACGGTCCGTGGCGACGTCGGCTGCGGCATCGGTGAGCGCTCCTGCGCTGGTTGCCGAGCTCACCACGGCATCCACGGGAACGGCGCCCCGGGCAAAGACCGAGAGCTTGTCGGCTGCTTCCGACAGTGTGGTCGCAATGATCGCCAGACGCTCGGACATCGCCTGACGACCAGTCTGCAGCGTGTAGGCCACATCGGCGAGGGTGACATCGTCCGGGCCAGCGCCGTAACGATCGGTTGTTTCAGTCAACAGCGCCCGGGACACGTGCCATGCGTATTCGCGCAACCGCTCGGGAGTTCGTGCCGAGAGCACGACGAGCTGGCGACCACAGGACTCCCTCATCGGCTGCTCCGCCGGGCTCTCCTCGACGACGACATGCGCATTCGCGCCCCCGAAACCGAATGAGGAGACGCCGGCTCGCAGCGGATGCCTACGACCGTCCCCGTCGGTTGCCGGGAGCCATGGGCCCGTCCGAGTGCCAAGGTGGAAGCGGCTCCCCTCAAGTGCGAGATAAGGGTTCGGCGACTCGAAGTGGAGCAACCCCGGAATAGTGCGATGCCTCATAGCGAGGATTACCTTCATGAGGCTGGCGACACCGGCCGCAGGCTCAAGATGGCCGATTTGGGTCTTCACTGAGCCGAGGGCGCATCCGCGATCGTCGACATGATCATCTCCATAGCGCTGGAATGCAGCGGCGAAGCCCCGGACAAGACCCTCAACCTCGACTGGATCACCCAGTTCCGTCCCGGTTCCGTGCGTCTCGATATACGAGATCGTTGCGGGATCCACTGCCGCGTCAGCAAGGGCGCTCGCGATGACCTCTCCCTGAGCCGCTGCATTCGGCGCGGTTGGGGAATTGGCCCGGCCGCCATGGTTGACCGCGCCTCCGCGGAGCACGGCGTAGACATGGTCTCCATCTCGCAGCGCCGTATGAAGGGGCTTCAGCACCAGGATGCCAACCCCCTCGCCACGCACGTACCCGTCCGCCGCTGAGTCGAACGTACGACAGCGTCCAGTCGGCGAAAGAACGCCGGCCTGGTTCGAGAGGACGTGATAATAGGGACTCAAGACTAGACTGACGCCACCGGCCAGCGCGGCCTCGCATTCCCCCGCCCGCAGCGCGCGCATGGCCCGATGAATCGCCACGAGCGACGAGGAGCAGCCGGTGTCAATACTCTCGCTCGGCCCACGGAGATCAAGGTGGTAGGACACCCGGTTCGGAATCATCGTGTGCGCGTTGCCGGTACCGACCTGGACCCGCTGGATGCCAGCCCTATCAATCAAATGCTGATACTCCGAGAACTGCACTCCGGAGAACACGCCGACGCGACGCCCTTGAAGATCCTGAGGCGACCAGGCCGCATCCTCGACTGCCGCCCATGACGTCTCCAGGAACAGCCGCTGCTGGGGATCCATTAGTTCAGCCTCGCGAGGTGAGATGCCGAAGAAATCGGCGTCGAACCGGTCATGCCCCTCGAGGAAGCCGCCCCATTTCGACTGCGTTCGTCCAGGAGTCATCCTCTCCGAGCTGTAGATGTCCTGCCAACTCCATCGGTCCGCCGGGACCTCCGTCACAAGGTCATCACCAGCCACAAGTCGACGCCAAAATGCATCTGGGTTCTCGGCTCCGGGGAACCGGCCCGCCATACCGACGACGGCCACCGCCAAAGGAACGCTGTCGTCCTGATCCGGTTCGGAGGTGCGCTCGGTGCGGGACGGAACCAGCGGCACCGGCACGGGGACCGGGTCGGGTGCGGCGGCGACAGAGTCAGAATTGGATCCGATAAAAGCAGCATTGACGTCGTCAGGATGGTCGCGCATGAGGAATTCTGCCACCGCCCGGAGAGTCGGATAGGTGTAGAAGATCGTGGGTGCAACCGAAGCGCCCAGCACGTCGGTGATGCGGTGCGCGAGATCCTTGAGAGTGATCGAGTCGAAACCGAAGGCACCAAGATTCTCATCGGGATCGACGTCCCCCGGCTCGACCGTCAACACCTCGGCCGCCATTAGGACCAACGTCTCACTCACCCATCGGGCTGTCTCGTGCGCGTGCGCGTCGTCATGAACAGGTAAGCTCGAAACTCCTGCCGAGGGCCGGGGGGAAGCGAATGGCACAGCATTTTCGCCGAGATGTTGACCACCGCCCTGGGTCAGGCGGTTCAGTGCCTCCGGGGCCCCCGTGAGGACCACCACGTGGGACCAATCCGAGGCCAGGATGGCGTCGAACGCCAGCATGCCGTCCTCGGTCTCGAGATAGTTTAGGCCCGACGCGCTGAGATACGTCGCCTCGCTGGGCGTGTGCATTCCGCCATCGCGCCACAGGGGCCAGCCGATGCTGATGCTGCGTCCGTGGCATTCCCCCCGCGCACGCCGCGCCTCCCGGTCGACAATGTGCGCATCCATATAGCGGTTGGCGGCAGCATAGTCGTCCAGGCCCATGCCGCCGAGAACGGAAGCCGCCGACGAGAAGACCACGAAAGCATCGAGGTCATCGCCGGTGGTCAACTCGTCCAGGATCCGGACGCCCAGAACCTTGGGCGCCAGAATCGCCTCGACATCTGGGAGCTCCTTGTCGTACCAGGGCCGCCCGTCCGTGACACCGGCCGCATGGATGACCCCGTTGATCGGCCCGAGACGAGAGCGCACGTCGCTCAGCACTGCACGCAAACCCTCGACATCCACCGCATCGACCTGGTGGTACTCGGAGTGTCGCGCGCCGGCTTCCCTGAGGTCGGCGAGGAACTCGTCGGACTCTCGGCGGAGAGCGGAGCGTCCGGTGAGAACGAGCCCTGTCCCGAATCGCTCGGCTAAATGGCGGCAGACAAGGCGTCCGAGCGCCCCGAGACCGCCTGTGATAAGCCACACTCCGCCTGTCGAGATCGAAGGCCGGCGGTTGACCACCTTCTCGGTCGGAGTGGCTGGCAACAAGGACAGCGTCCTCGTCCAGCGCTGCCCCTCCGAGATCCGAATCTCACCCCCGGAATCAGTCGGCTCGGCCATCCCCGCCTCGATGAGGTCGATCGTATCGACACTCTCCGCCAATTCGATGACGGTGAGCGGGAATCCTGAGGACATGGGCGACAAGGCGACCGCGCCCAGGGCCGACGCGGATGCATTCGGCGCCGCATCAGGATCGTGGCCGTGAACGATGAGCACGCGGCGCGGAGCGCTGCGGCGCAGGGCGGAAAGAAGCTGAAAGCCGAAGCCGACGGTCCATCCGGGGTGCCATGCGACAAGTGCGTCCGCACTCTCAACAGGGGCGAGGTCAAGTGCAGCCCCCGGGTCCACGAGGATGAACGTTGAGACCCGCTCATCACCGGCCTGCCGAAAGTGGGCCCGCGCGGAGACGAGCGAGTCCTCGTCGCCGACGATGACCACGGTCCGGTGACCGGTGATCGGCTGCTGCCGAGGCCCGACGGGATGCCACTCGGGTAGGTACAACTTTGCGCTGGTCTCTGCCGACGAGGAGTCGATGACAGTCTCGACGCCGGCCTCTGGCCCGGCGATCGCGATTGGGAACCAGTGATGATCGCTCCGGAAAGGGCGGGGCGGCAGCGCGATGAGGCGTCCGGATACGCAGTCCGGGACCTTTCCGGTCAACCAATCATCCGCGATCTCGACGGCGCCGCTCTCGGCCCCCGAATGACCGACGGAACCAGGCTCGGTCGCACGCAGGAGCCGGATCGCGGCGTCCACATGGCTCGCTACCACGGCCATGCGCACAGACGAATGCTCTCGACCGTGGCAGAGGGTGTGGGCCACATCGGCCAGGGCCGGCTGCTCGCGTTCGAGATGGAGCGCAAGAGCCTCAGCCCAACCGCGAAGCTGCTCCTCGCTGGGAGCACTGAGGACGAGTACGAATGGGCCTTCGTCATCGGTACTCACGTTCGTCGAGTGCGGCGCCTCCTCGACGACCACATGCGTGTTCGTCCCCGACAGGCCGAATGAGCTGATGCCGGCTCTTCGAGGTGATCCGTCCGACACCGCCCATGCCCTCGGCGTGATATCGAGCTCGAAGGGAGAATCCTCGAGCCCGAGGTAAGGATTCGGCGTCTTGAATCCAGGCATGCCGACGTACTCGCCATGCTGCATCAAGAGGATAACCTTGATCAGCCCAGCCAGACCGGCCGCGCCCTCCAGGTGCCCAATATTCGACTTCACGGAGCCGAGGCGGCAGACGCTCGATACGTCTGTGCTCTGTGAGAACGCACGCTTCAGCGCCGTGAACTCCACAGGATCACCCAATAAAGTGCCGGTGCCGTGTGCTTCGATGTACCCGATTGAGTTGGGCTCGACATCCGCATCTCTCCACGCATCCTCGAGAACTGCCACCTGCGCATCCGCTCTCGGAGCGGTGGGGTTGTTGGAGCCACCGTTATGGTTGGTCGCGCTGCCCTTCACCACGGCCTGGATGGGATCGCCGTCACGTAGCGCCGCGTCAAGCGGCTTGAGGATGAGTGACACGACGCCCTCCCCTGGGACGTATCCGTCAGCACGCGAGTCGAACGAGTGGCACTGTCCAGTCGGGGACAGAGCCATCGTCTTGGCCGCAATGACGTGATGCAGAGGGCTGAGGATCAGATTGGCACCGGCAACGAGCGCCATATCGCACTCGCCCGCGCGCAGAGCCTGCACGGCGAGGTGAAGCGCGGTCAAGGATGAGGCACACGCGGTGTCCACAACAATGCTTGGACCGCGCAGGTCAAATGTGTAGGACAGGCGACCCGCTAGAGCGGAGAAAAGGCCGGAGCCGCCCTGGTAGTCTCGAATCGGGACATGGGCCCGGACTATTTCGTCCCAGTAGTCGGTGAAGCAACTCCCCACGAACACGCCAGTCTTCGTGCCGCGGATGCGGCCGCCCAGACCGGCGACCTCTGCGGCCTGCTGTGAGAGCTCGAGGAGAAGCCGGAGCTGGGGGTCCATCCAGCGGGCCTCGCGAGGGGAGACTCCGAAGTGGTGAGCATCGAACTGCGACGCATCGATGAAGCTGCCCCATCGAGAGTACGTGTGACCAGGCGACTCGGGGTCCTCGTGGAACCAGTCCTGCCAGCTCCATCGATCAGCCGGGATCTCACCAACTAGGTTCTTGCGGTCAACCAGGTTCTCCCAGAAGGATCCAAGGTCGGGCGAGGCCGAGAATCGACTCTCCATCCCGATGATGGCGATCTCGGTGCTGCTTGTGTCGGAGACGACGGCAACCTGCGGCTTCTCCTCGGGAACGGGTATGGGCGTCTGTTCGAGCGCACCTGCCGGCATCGGACGAAAGGCATCCGCATGATGCTCCTCGAACCACGCGGCGAGCTCGTCCAAGGTCTGGTGCTCGAAGAACAAGGTCGGATACAGGTCAACCCCCAGGTCGTCCTCAATGGCGCGCGCGAGCTCGATCAGGTCCATGGAGTCCATTCCATTGGACATGAAGGTGTCATGCTCTTGGACCGCGACATGATCGTTGCGCGCCATGATTTGATCCACAAGATAATTGCGGATAATGGTACGCAAGGAACTCTCCTCGACGTCTGAAGAACGAGAGGCAGGTTCCTTGACCGTCGACGCCACGCGAGCATAGCGAACATAGCGATAGGCGAACCCCTCGATAGCAAGCAGGATGCGACCATCCTCGTCGCACAGATCGATGTCGAAGGTTTGGACGTCGCCACGGGAGCGGACGTGCCGGGCGACGCAGACGCAGCGACTGGTCACCAGGTCGTGAACGTCCAGCCTGTCGATCGAAAAAGGAATCCAGACCCCTTCGGCATCCTCGGGAGACTCACGCTTCACATCGCTAGGGAGCGCCTCAAGGCTGGCGACATAGGCGGCATCGAGCAACGCCGGATCCACAGCCAGATAATTCGCATCGGGGCGGAGCTCCGGGCCGAGTTCGAGTTCCGCAACCACCATGGCCTCTCCACGCAGGACGCGCCGCGCGACTGCAAGAGCAGGCCCGCGCTGACTCTCGACACGTCGGTAGAGACTGGACGCCTCCACCTCCCGCAGCCCTCTCCGTATCGAATCCAGATTTGTGGTGCGCCCCTCGTCACGGACATCGCCAAGCCGGGCGGAGGCGACAGGTCCGTTGTCATGACCATTCGACACATCCACCGTCAACAGGCCCGCGTCCTGGTCCACCTCGACATGGGCGGTCGCCTCGGCCTCTCGATCCAGCAGCACCGGGCGGTCGAGAGTGAACGAGCGGAGCGACGCCGGAGCCCCTTGCATCTGGAGAAGCGATGTCATCGCGATGCTGCACCATGTCACACCGAGCACCACATGGGTATCCCTCTGGCGGTCAAAGGGATTCAGACCGATGTGATCCCTCACCCGAGGCTCGGAGAAACTGATCGACACGTCCTGGGACCGGCCCTGCAGGGAATCGATGATCGCTCTTGCCTCAGTGTTCGAAAGATGATGGTCCCGAACCTCGGACAGAACCCACTTCAGGACGTCCGAACGGAAGTTGTCTGCTGGTGCGCTCATCGGAGGTCCTTCACCTTGTCGACTGCCTGATCCACCGCCAACTGACCGCCTCGGACGGCGTCCAACAGCTGTCCGAGGTCGTCGTCACATTCATCGACGCCAGCCGTTTCCGTGACGTGATTCCTCTTGTTGAGTCCGCGCCGATACTCTTTCCGTAAGAACATCGGGGTCGGCCGGGGGGTTCGCGAAGGTGCGAAGCCTGCTGGAGCGATGAACTCCTCGAACACGGCATGCGCGTTCGTGCCGCCAAAGCCGAACGACGAGATCCCCGCCCGGCGGGGGTCCCCTTGCGGCACGTCCCACTGACGGAGCTCAGTCACCGGGTAGAAGGGAGATTCCACGAAGCGGAATCTGGGGTGCGGATGCTCGCAGTGGAGGGTCGGGGGCAGCATCCGGTGCTGCAGGGCCAGAACCACTTTGACCACTGACGGCATAGCCGCCGCCCGAAGCAGATGGCCGAGATTCGACTTCACCGAACCGACGCCGCAGTAGCCGACCGCGTTCCCGTACTCGCCGAGCACTTTGGACGCCGCGCGGATCTCGATCGGGTCTCCGAGCAACGTGCCGCTGCCGTGCGCCTCGAGATAACTGATGCTTGCGGGGCTCACCCGTGCAGCCTCGTACGCTCTTCGCAGGACATCCTCCTGACCTTCGGCGCTGGGCACGGTAAGACCCATTGTTCGACCGTCGTTATTGATAGCACTGCCAAGAATGACAGCCCGGATATCATCACCATCCCGCAGTGCGGACTGATATGACTTGATGAGGAGCAATCCCGCCCCCTCGCCGAGCACCATACCTTTCGCACGCTCGTCGAAGACATAGCAGACGCCATCATCCGAAAGCACCTCGGCCTTGCTCAGCGCGGTGTGCAGGTATCCGTCCACGAGCAACTCGATGCCCCCGACCACGGCCTGATCGCAGTCGCCTGCCAACACTGCGCGGCAGGCTTCGTGCACGGCAACCAAGGAAGAGGAGCAAGCGGTGTCGATCACCTGCGCCGGTCCACGAAGATCGAATACATCCGACACGCGGGCTGCCATCATGTTGGGAATGGTATTGACCACCATCTTCCGCTCGTACTCGGGTAGCAACTGGTCAGCCACGCGCCGTACGTAGTTGCTCTCGCCGCCGCCAATGAAAACACCGGTCCGGGTCCCGGAGAGCTCTGCCGGGGTATAGCCCGCGTCAGACCAAAGCTCATCGGCCAACTCAAGCAGGATACGGTGCGCAGGATCCATTGCCAGAGCATCTGCATCGCTGATGCGATATCGGGCGGCGTCGAAGCCGTAGATGTTGTCCAGGAAACCGGCCCAGCGCGAGTACGACTTCTGAGCGGCGCTCTTATCAGGGCTGTAAAAGCCATCGATGGACCAGCGGTCGGCCGGGATCTCCTGGATGACGTCGCGGCCGTCGGCCAAGTTCCTCCAATAGCCCTCGAGGGTGCTGGCACCGGGAAAACGCCCGGCCATGCCAATCACGGCGAGGCGGCTATCGTGAGTTCCACCATGCGCAGCCGCTGGCGCAGGCGGTGAGGACTCCTCGGCTCCAGCCCCCGCGCCGTAGTGATCGGCGAAGTCATCCCCAAGGGCATCCACCATACCTCGGATCGTGGACTGCTCGGCCAAGATGCCGGGATCCACGACTACGCCCAGTTCCTTCTCAATGGCCTTCATCAGCGAGATCATCATGATCGAATCCACGCCGTAGTTGGTGATGTCCTCAGCTGGGTCGAGCTCAGCGGCGTCCACCTTCAAGAGGTCCGCAACCACCTGAATCAACTCCCGCTCACCCGAGCCGGACGGCGCGTCGTTCAGAGGGGCCACAGATCGGGTGTCCTCGATGATCCGCTCTCGAAGCATCGGCGCATCCCCGTACATGACCGCGAGACGCGTTTCCCCGGACTGCACTGCGGCGTCGAAGATCTCAAGTCCAACCCGGGTGGGCATGGGAATCATGCCGATCTCCTGGCGCAGTCGCGAGACGACCTGGTCGTTGACCGGCATCCCACCGTCACGCCATAGCGGCCAGGCAACGGACACGGTCCGCCCCGAGCGCAGCCGCCGCTCCACCAGATGCTGGCGCCTCGCGGCAAAGGCATCCATTCTGCAATTCGCATAGGCATAGTCGGCCTGGCCTTTGTTGCCGAGGATGCCGGAGCAGGAGGAGAAGAGAACAACGAGGTCCAGATCGTCTTCGGCAGTCAATTCATCCAGCACCTCAGCGCCGCGAACCTTGGGCTCAACGACCTCACGCCAATGCTGATCGGTCTTCCGAGCCAGGGCTCCGTCCTGGATCATCCCGGCCGCGTGGACAACCACATGAATACCCCCGAATTGATCCCGGGTACGGCGCAGGGCCGCATCCGTGGACTCTGCGTTCGACACATCCGCCCGTTCGAGCATCACGGGAACTCCCAGCCCGGTCGCCCAGTTCTGGGTGGCAGAATCGACTGCGCTGCGTCCGAGAAGAACCAGACCCCCGGCTCCGAGCGCGACCAAGTGCTCTGCGAGGGCCCGCCCCAATTGACCACGCCCCCCTGAGATCACGGCTATCGCACCTTTGCGGAACGGACGTCCCGAACTCCGCGGGAGGTCGATCTCACGCAGGGAGCCCCGGTAACGCCCGTCATCGGCCCGCAGCACGAGCACGTCCTCGGCCCCGCCCGCCAGCTCCTGACGAATGAAATCCGTCTCGGGCACCGCATCGGTCTGGACAACCGACACCACAAGCTCCGGATTCTCGAGTCGGCAGGTCCTTGCCAGTCCGGCCAAGCCCTCCCCAACGCTGTCCGTGCGGTCAGTGACAATGAGGAGACGCCCCGGGTGCGTCCGGGTGACCAGATCGCGGCACACGTGGAACACGTCCTCGACTGTCGCGTCCTCGACCGGGATATCGGGGCCGAGTCTTCCCTCGAGACGCTGGGAATCCACTCCGACGCACAGCACCTGAGCCGGAAGAGTCACGTCTCCGACCCGACCGAGGTCGGACTGCACCCAGGAGGGGACGAAGGCAAGGACCTCGTCGGGCGAGTATCCTTCGTCGGTCGACTCCGCGGTGCGCGGGCCTTCGATCTGTCGCAGCGCAAGTCCGCGTACGAGTGCACACGTCGTACCGCTGTCGTCCATGATTCGGATATCGAAGCGGGGAGCTCGGCCAGGGGTCTGGAGGTCTCTCGTCGCATGGACCCACCCGATGTCAGGAAGCGGGGAAGACACGTGGACCTCCCCCAGGGTGAACGGCACCAGGGGATGTCCGCTCGTCTGGTCGACAAGGGACAGAAGAGTGTGCAGCGCGCCGTCGAGGATCGCGGGATCCAGTGTCCAGCCCTTCTCTTCGGAAGAGCGTCTGGGGGCACGAGCCCACCGGGCGAGAGCCTCGTCCGACGCGCTCCACAACTCCTGGAGGCATCGGAACGAGGGGCCGTATTCGAGCCCCGACCCGCACAGCTGGTCGTAGCACTCGGAGCCTGGCACGGGCCGCCCTACACGACGACGGATGGCTTCGACGTCCACTGGCTGCTCATCGGCGGGCATCTGCGATGGCACGCACGTGGCGCGCGCATGGACGCCCTCATCGGACGTGAACTCGATGGACATCGCGTCGTGAGTTGAGTCCGTAACGGTGGTCCGCAGGACGACAGGCGATGAGCCGACAACCACCGGCCTCGCCCAGATGAAGTCCTTGAGAACGGTGACCGGGCGACCCGCATGGAGTTCTGCAGCGAGCCTGGCCATCTCGAGGTAGGCGACCCCCGGAAGCGTTCGCGTCCCCTGCACTATATGGTCTCTCAAGTAGAACTCGTCCCCGGAGAGCGAAGTGGTCATGCTCCAGACCCCGTCTCCGTCGTCGACTCGACCGGAGAAAGGATGCTCGAGCTCGGCGTCCGGGGTGGGCGCGGGTGACTCGAACCAGTGCCGTGTCGGCTCAAAGGGGTACGTCGGAAGCGAGACGCGCCGACCCGAAGCCCGCCGTGACCAGTCGACGTCCGCCCCGAGCACCCAGGCCTCCGCCGCCTCCCAGTCGCTACCACCCTCGAGACGGGTCCCATCCGGAATGTCATCCTGACGGCCGGCCGTCCCCACTGCCACGCCATCGCCGTGTCCCGTTTCGGCGAACTCCCTGAGTTGCCTCACGAACTGCTCCATGGTCGTGACCGAGGCTGCGAACCGGCAGGAGTACGCGGTTCGACCTACAGCCAGCGAGTAAGCGATGTCAGCGAGCCGCAGAGTGGAAGGCAGCGCCTCGGCAAGGTCACGCACGGTGGTGTCCAAGCCGACGGCAAGAGCATCGGACACCGATCCGAACTCGGAACGAAGCCGGGATGTCACTCGTGCCATGGACGTCACGTCCATCCCCAGATCACCGATCGTGGCATGCCCATCAAGCTCAGCGAACGGCAGACCCAGCCATTCAGCCAGGAGGACGCGGACAGCCTCCACGCGACGTTCGACGTCCCGCCCCAGGAAGTCGGCCACGAATAGGGCATAGCGGCGCAACTGCTGGTCGGTCCGTGCGGAGAGCAGCATGACGTGCGGACCGTCGGCGTCGGGAGCCCCGAAGCCGTGCTCCCGGAATTCCTCGACGACCACGTGCGCATTCGCACCGCCGAAACCGAATGAACTGACGCCGGCACGGCGCGGCCGATCATCGCCAGCGACTGCCGGCCATGTCACGGTGTCGTCGATGATCCGGAATGGACTGCGCTCAAGCTCGAGGTATGGATTTCGCGGCAGAGCGTGAAGGGTTCCCGGGATGATCCCGTGGCGCAGCGCAAGGACGACCTTCACGAGGCCGGCCACGCCAGCAGCCGGCTCAAGATGTCCGATTTGCGACTTGACCGATCCGATACCGCAGCCACCGATCGTCGGCTCCCTGCCCGAACGGCGCGCGGATTCTCGGAACGCCGTCGTCATGCCCTCGACCTCCACCGGGTCACCGAGCTCGGTTCCGGTGCCGTGCGCCTCGATGTAACTGACATCTGCGGCCTCCAACCCGGCATCGTCCCATGCAGACAGCAGGAGATCAGCTTGTGCGCGGGGATTCGGGGCGCTCAAGGAACTCGCGTGCCCACCGTGCCCGACCGCGGATCCGCGGAGAACCGCCCACACGTGGTCGCCGTCCTCAACCGCGCGCGACAACGGCTTGAGGGCCAAGACGCCGACGCCCTCACCCCGCACGTACCCGTCAGCCGCGGCACCGAAGGTGTGGCAGTGACCGGTCGGCGAGGCGACTCCCATCTGGGTGGTGAGAATGTGATAGCGGGGGGTCAGCATCAGGCTGACTCCGCCGACCAGGACGAGTTCCGACTCACCCGAGCGAAGAGACCGAATGGCTCGATGAACGGCGACAAGAGCGCCCGAGCAGGCGGTATCCATGACCTCACTGGGACCACGAGCATCCAGAAGATAGGACAGCCGGTTCGCGAGCATCGAGTGCTCTGTCCCGGTGCCAATCTGAGCAGTACTCAGACCGGCGCTGGCAAGCATTTCTGAGTACTCGTTGAACTGAGCCCCCACGAAGACGCCGAGACGACGGCCCGAGAGCGACGCCGGGTCCCACCCCGCATCCTCTATGGCAGACCACGCGGTCTGGAGAAGTAGCCGCTGCTGCGGATCCATCAGCTCGGCCTCAAGCGGAGAGAGATGGAAAAAACGAGCGTCGAACTCATCGACCCCCTCGATAAAACCGCCCCATTTGCTGTTTGAGCGTCCTTCGAGATCGCCCTCGCTCGCGTACCACTTCGTCCAATCCCAGCGCTCGCAGGGCACTTCGACGATGGAGTCGACGCTGTCCGCAAGGTTCCGCCAGTACTCTTCGATATCTCTCGCTCCGGGGAACCGACCGGCCATGCCGACCACCGCGATCGACGTGTCGACAGTGTCGATCTCAATCGCCTCGCTCGTCTCGGAGGTCTGTCCCGAGAGAGGGGCGATCTGTGCGAGTGGTGGCCTGCGACTTTCCGACAGGGAGGACTGCAACGGTTCGGAGGAGACCGTGAGCCCTCGCGGCGGATGGATCGCATCGCCGTGCTGTTCGGAGAGTTGCCGGACGACCTCGCCCAGCGTGCCGCACGCGAAGAACAGCGTCGGTGAAACCGGGACGCCGAGCTCCTCCGAGAGTCGTCGCGCATAGGTCTTCAGCGAGACGGAGTCCAATCCGTAGTTCGCAAGGTCTGCGTCGAGGTTGAGTCTAACGGAATCGATGCCGAGCGCGCGGGCTGTCGCTTCGAGGACGATCGCCCGCAGATCCGCAGACGGTTCCCCGTCGTCCTGCTCCCGAGCGGGAGCTCGCTCTTCGTCATCCGATGTACCGGTTGCGTCCGCGAGATCGGTGTCCCGGGATGCGTCAGGATGCGCGTGCTCGGGGATCACCACGACCTGGGACAGGCCCTGGGCGAGAGCGGAGTCAAGGATGCGCAGCCCCTCGGAGGTGCTCAGGGGCGCGACACCGGCGGCCCGAAGGTGGACCGACTGTCCTCCGGCCCTCATCCCGCCGTCTTCCCACAGCGGCCAGTCGAGGGCGACAGTCGCGCCCCGACGCGCCCCCTCGGCCCGCAGGAAGTTCCGATACTCGCAATATGAGTCGAGAAATCGGTTAGCGACTCCGTAGCCGCCTAGGCCGAAATCGCCTTGGACGGATGAAGCGGACGAAAAGAGTATCATCGCGTCCATGTCCTCATCCCTGGTGACGTCATCGAGGACCTGAACACCCTCGATCTTGGCCTTGAGGGCTGATTCCAGGGCGGGGTCGTCCATCGCACTAAGAGGACGGGAGTCAAGGATACCGGCAGCATGCACGATCGCGTGCACGCCACCATGCAGCTCACGGACGGAGTGCACGACGTCGTGCATAGCCCGACGGTCGCTGACGTCGGCCTGGAAGTAGTGAACGCTCGCCGCGCCGGCCGTCCGCAACGATGACAGGCGCGCCTCTGCTTCAGAAGTGAGCGGCGAACGCCCCACCACGACAAGGTGGGCCGCATGGGTGTTCGCCAGATGACGGCTCGTGATGAGACCCAGCGCCCCCAAACCGCCGGTCACGAGGCACACGGCGCCCCGTCGAATGACGATGGGGGCCTCGGGAGATCCGGACGGTACGGCGAGCTCCATGATGAAGCGCTCGTGTCCTCGGCGTAGGACCTCGGGATCCGACGCTCCCCACTCGGCGAGCGCATGATCGACGCGCTGGGAGGAGGACGACGGGCCATCGATTCTCAGGAGGCTGAACCGCAGTCCGGGAGCGACAAGATCAGCGGAGTGCCCCACCGCCGCCACGGCGTCATCATAGGGACACGGAACGCCATCCCGACGCGTGACGCATACAATGCGCTCGACATGGACATCTGTTCTTCCTGCTGCGCCGACCAACCGGAGCGACGCACCAATGGCCCGGTCCACGGGGGCCCCGGAGTCCTCGTGCAGGGGCCATAGGTTGAGGACATCGACCACGCCTTCGGCAGCGCTCGTCCGAAGCAGTTCGTCGAAGTCTCGCGCCCGACGGGGGTCGATGCGCCAGGTACCGGACCCCTCCACGAATGGAACTCCACGCTCCCCCGGCGCCGCCCGCACCAGCGTGAGCGCGGTCGAGGGCCACCGATGCCTGATGGCTCGGAGGTCGTCCTCATCACCCAGAACGAGTAATCGCCGCGGCGGCGTGACGAACGATGGTGCTCGCGCCTCGATCCAGGCGGGAGTCGCGACCCTGAACTCGCCTGGTGCAGAGGCAGCCGCGACCGAGTTCGGTGCGCACTTGCGCAGTGGATAACTCATGTGGTCGAAGCGATATGGGGGCATGGTGAGCGCCTGCTGAGGCTCTTCGTACATGTCCGCCCAGGGCACATCAAGTCCGTCGACCCAGACTTTCGCCAGTGCCTCAAGTCGACGTCGCCGGACGAGGCCGGACAAGAAATCACGGCCGGCCTCATCACGGAGCAGAGACATGACCGAAGACTGGCTCTCTGCGCTGTGTCCTGCGAACACGGCCTCGGAACGAACATCTCGAAGATGGTCTCTCAGATGCGCCATGAGCTCAGCCCTGCTGGACGCCAGTACAGCCACCCGGTGGTCATGGGACATGCGATGCAATTGGGTCGTTCGGGCGATAGCCTCCAGCGTCGGTGACACGCCTTGGGAGTCAAGACCCTCCAGCCACTCGAGCAGAGCCTCCTCGTTGAGCCGGAGCGCGTTCGGAGTATGGCCCGAGACGACCACGAGATTCTGCCGCTCCCGGCCCCGATCCGCATCAACCCCTTCGGGAGCCTCCTCGAGCAGAACGTGTGCATTCGTCCCGCTCAGCCCGAAAGAGCTGACCGTAGCCCGCCGGGGGCCCTGTTCCGGTGATCTCCAGACCTGTTCCTCGGAGGGGAAGTAGAACGGAGACTCGTCCCAGGACATGAGTTCGTTGGGATGCTCCATGTGCCACGTGGGCGGAATGATCGCATGTCGAAGGGCCTGGACCGCCTTGATCACGCCCGCCACGCCTGCTGCGGCCGCGGCGTGACCTATGCTGGCCTTCACCGATCCCAGCGCGCAGTAGTTGCGCTCCGCAGTGAATTGTCGATGCGCGGCGGTGAGGGCCTCCGCCTCCACGGCGTCGCCCAGCCGGGTACCGGTCCCATGAGCCTCGGCGTATCCGATCGTCCGCACGTCGATGCCCGCCCGTCGATAGACTGTCGACGCGAGATCGGTCTGCGCCTGAGCGCTCGGCGCGGTGAATCCGTTCGAGGCGCCATCGTGGTTCACCGCCGTGCCGCGGATGACTGCAAGCACGTGGTCGCCGTCGCGCTGGGCGGCGGTCAGAGGCTTCAGGACGAGGACTCCCGCCCCCTCACCAGGGATGAACCCATCCGCGAAGCAGTCGAACGGACGGCATGCTCCGGTCGGTGACAGAAGCAACATGTTGCTCATGGCTACGTGGAAACGATGGGACGGCGCCACGAAGACGCCACCGACCAGAGCCATGTCCGTCTCCCCCGCCCGCAGGCTCTGCGCAGCGAGGTGCAGTGATACTAGCGACGACGAGCAAGCCGTATCGATCGAGATGCTCGGACCGTGAAGATTCAAGAAGTAGGAGATCCTTGCGGCCAATACCGAGGAGTACGATCCCAGAGTGGATCCCGGATCCGCCGGAACGCCCTCCAGTTCATTGATCAATGACGTTTCGTTGGCAACACACCCCACGAACACCCCGCACCGACTGCCCCCCGCGCTTGCGGGCGTGTGCCCGGAATCCTCCAGGGCCTTCCAGGCATGCTCAAGAAAAACACGTTGCTGCGGATCGGCGATCTCTGCGTCGCGACCCGACATGCGGAAGAAAAGCGGATCGAAGAGCTCTGCGTCCGGGATGACACCGCCGACCCTGCAATAACTCCGGTCGAGGCGCTCCGGGTCGGGATCGTAGAACTTGTCAACGTCCCACCGGGTCAGCGGAATATCACGGATCGAACAACGCCCCGCCACGATGTTGTCCCAATACTCCTGAGGATCACGTGCGTCGGGGAAGGTGCACGACATGCCGATGATGGCAATCGCGTCCCCATCGTTGTCGAATGTCCGAGGACTCTCACGCATCTCCCGCCCGTAAGATGTGAGCGCCTCAGTCGAAGCACTCATCATCTCCTGTTCCTGGATCGGTTCGTCACCACACACGTCCGCCCCGATGTCGAACAGATGATCGACCAACCGATCGACCGTGCTGTGCTCAAAAAGCACCGACGCGCGGAGCTGGACACCGAACGCATCATTGAGAGCAACGATCATTTCGGGAGCGACGAGCGAATCGATGCCGAGTTCCATGAAAGGAATATCAGTGCCGATGGAGGACTCATCCTCCTCGATCACTGCGGCAATGACGCTCAGAACAGTGGATAGCAGACCGCGCCGGCCCACGGCCCTCCGGCCCCGATTGCTCCTACCCGAGTCAGGAGCGCCAACGCCCTCACCGGTCGCAGCTTGATGAGGCGGGTCCTCAGCTCTTGTGGACATCACGGGTCTTGTGGCGACGATGACGCTCTGGGCCACACCGTACCTGCCCGTGGCGGGCCCCGGGACGACCATGGCGTCGAAGCCCTCGTCCGACAGGACCGACTTCCAATGCATGAGGTCCAACAAGGGCGATTCAGGGATCCGCAACTCGGGATCCTGGAACAACCACCACCCATCGAGGAGGCCTGTGACGATCGCGTAGATGTCGGGGCACCCGGTCAACTCGTTCAGGATGAGCACGCCGCCCGGCCGCAGCATGGAGTACACGTGACGGACCGACGCCCGGATATCGGGAGTAGTATGGATGACGTTGGCGGCGATGACGACATCCGCGGCCCCTTCGGAGAAACCCTGCGCTGCGGGGGGTGCCGAAATATCCAGTCGCGCGAAGCGAACGCACGGAAAGTCCTTCTGGAATTTTTTCGCACCCCATGTCCTGAAAGCAAGGGATAGATCGGTGTAGGCGTAGTCGATGCGTTCCTTCCAGGACGTTAGCGCATGCAGCACGGGCAGTGTTGTCGAGCCCGTGCCGGCACCCAGCTCAACGATGCCGATGGAACGATCAGCAGGAACATTATCGGTTACATACCGCAGAGTCCACCAAGCCACCAGATCATTGCAGAGGTTTGCCATCTGATTGTTTGCGTAAAGGCAGCTCATGGGAGGATCGCTGACGCCCGGGAAGAGAACCTCAACGGAAGTGGTCCTTCCGGACAGGATCTTCGGGTAGTGATCGAAGCACAACGCCAGAAGCGGTGTGTAGACCGCCGCCTCCGGATACTCCCCGTCGAGGGCATGGCGGCGTCGGTCGAGCTCGGGCATGGGGTCCGCCTCTCTGACGATCTCGACCCGCTCACCAGTGCGCCGCAGGATCCCCTCCCGCACGAACATGCTGATCACGTGCTCGAAATGCCGTCGGTGACGATCAATCACCCCAAGGCTCTCCGCAAGCTCATCAACAGTGCATGTCATTCCACGAGACCAGCCGTCAGCCGCGTCCGAGAGAACGGCGAACAGTGTGGCGAGCGCCCACGCGGTCAGCTCCTTGTGCGCAGCCTCGTGATTTTGCAATTCCTGGGCTGAGAGCGTCGGCGGATCTGAGATTTTCTCCGCAACGGGGACCGAGGCTGTCAAGGCCTCGGAAGTGGCTGACGATTGCTCATCAGCCAACCAGTAGCGACAATCGTCAAACCGGTAACCAGGCATAGAGAGTCGCCGTCGCTCCCCAGAGACGTGGAGTCCTTGGAACGGCACAGCGGCGCCCGCGCAGTACAGGTCGGCAAGCGCAGCGAGTTCCTCACGGGAGGCCCCGGGATGAACAAGTTCGGCGACATCTTTGTGAGTGGAATCCTGAGACTGCATCGCAACGTCACCGCGGGCGCCTAGCCAATCCCCGCTCGTGAGCGCACGGTCGATCCGATCACGGAGCATGGCGCGGTCGTCGACGACGAACCCTTTCCGGAGAGCGTGGTGCTGGCGACCGACCTGCAGGGTGTATGCGACGTCACCGAGCAAGTCGTCGTGATCTTCCAGCCACCTCCTCAGGTCGACCAGTCTGCTGCGGAGCGCAGAAGAAGTGCGGGCGGACACGGGGATCAAGTACGGAGGGTCATCGGCTATCGACTTTACTGAAGGAACATATTCCTCGAGAATCACGTGGGCGTTCACGCCGTTGAAGGCATAGGAATTCACCCCTGCGCGCAGTGGGCCCACTTTCTGGGACGGCCACGCCGAAACACTGGAGCTCACGATGAAGGGAGAATCATCGTGACCAAGGCGTCGGTGGGGAGTCATTACTCCGACGAATTCTGGCAAATGCCGACGTCGAAATGCAGTGATAACCTTGGCGATCGCCGCCATTCCAGAAGCCGCAACTGAATGTCCGACATTCGCCTTGGTCGACCCGAGTACGCAACTGCGGGGAGCGGCGCCCAGATCCTTGAAGGCGGCTGTGAGCGCTGCGAGCTCCGCACTGTCGCCGATCCGAGACCCGCTGCCCTGCGCCTCGACGCAGCCAACAGTGGTGATGTCGGTGCCGCTGTTCCGGTAGAGGTCGACAATCATCTGTCGCATAGATCGTGTGACCGGAGCCATAAGGGACGGAGCACCACCGTTATGACACATCGCGCTGGCACGCACGACGGCATGGATGTGGTCACCGTCCTCAATCGCACGGACGAGAGGCTTCAGCACCAGTACCCCCGCTCCGTCACCGAGCACCATCCCGTCGGCCTCCTCGCTGAAGGGACGACACTGCCCACTGGTCGATAGGAGACCCGCCGCCGAGGCCATGGACAAGAAGCGCGGTGAGGCGACGAAGACGCCAGCGGCAATCGCCAACCCGCACTCGCCACGACGGATGCTGTCCGAGGCGAGATGCAGCGCCGCCAGTGACGAGGCGCAAGCAGCATCGATGGTCAGGCAAGGACCCGTAACACCGAACCAGTTGGCCAGACGACCGGACAGAACTGCCATATCATTGCCGAGGAGCACATGGGATGAGGGGCCGTCCGTCGCAAAGACCTGATCGCCGTAATCGCCGGACCTGGCCCCGACGAAAATGCCGACGGACGTGCCGGCAAGGGAATCCGGAGCGCGTCCGGAGTCCTCGACCGCTCGATAGGCCTCTTCAAGCAAAAGCCGCTGCTGGGGATCCATCCTTCGCGCCTCGCGGGCGCTGATCCCGAAAAAGGGCGCATCAAAGCGTTCTGGGGAAGGAATGAATCCTCCTGAGACGTCGAGATTCGGCGCCGAACGCGAACTGAGGGCCCCGATTCGCGACTCGCCCTGCCACAGGGCAGATTCAAGGGCAGAGACGTCGTCGAGGTCCGCGAATCTCATTGACATGCCGATTATCGCCACAGCATCCTTCGACACGCATGAGGAACCCGAGAACGCACTCGAGGGGATGCCGACGTCCGACTCGGGCAGCTCGTCGACCAGTGACTCGAGATGCTCGGCCAGCCTCCGGGGCGTGTTGAAATCGAAGATTACCTCGGGCCCGAGCTCGGTCCCGAGCTCCTCATTGAGCGCATCAACCAGATCCATCAAATCAACAGAATTGAAACCGATCTCGTCCCACGACCGGGTGGGATCCCATGAGGTGGTGCCGGGTTCCAGGAACGTGAAGGCGATCCTCTGAAGAGTCTCGCACGCGGATTCGCGATCGTCCGAGAAGCAGGCATCATGGGCTCCGGAGGTCCGGTCTGAGATGACCGAGGCCAGGTCCTCGGCGGTCGGGTAGTCATAAATGACCTCTGATCCCAGATCGAGACCGCACTCATCATTGATCCGATCGACAAGATCGACGCCGAGGACCGATGTCACGCCTTGCTCAGACATCGGCAACGAGACGTCGAACTCGGACTCGTCAACGTTCGTCAACTCAACGATGAGAGAAACCAGCCGAGCAAGGGAGAGTGTGGAAATCACTTGCCATCTTTCCTATCAGATGCTCGGGCGTCTGCCAGCGCCCACGTGCAGTTGCCGGATCTGAGCGTGACGTGGATTCCTCACCACGTCGCGCCAACGTCGTGACAAATTTCCCAACGCGACACTGCTCAGATAACCTTCCCGGACGAGCCGTGAGGGAATACTGACGCCCTCGGAGCGGGAGAATATCTCGTCACCAACCACAGCGCTGTGTGCCGCCACGATCTCGTAGTCGATGTCGACGAACCCCGCCTCATGCAGAAGAATCGGCAAGTCGCGACCAATGAGCGGGTTGCCGCCTTCCTCCTCGCGTGCCTTGCAGTACGCATCGTAAACCTCGCGCAACTCAGGTACGGGCGGACTGGCCATCAGATGCATCTCGAAATCATTATCGATCACCACAACCTGTCCGCCCGGGCGGACGATACGGAATACTTCCTGAAGCGCCCGCGCGGGATCCGAGAGATGCTCCAGGACGAGACGCACGAGGACGAAATCAAAGGTCGCATCCTCGTAACCCGTGTCAAAAATCGAAGCCTGCCGAACTACTATATCCAATGATTCACCGGCGAACAACATTTTCGCGCGCTCGACAAGCACCGGATCGACCTCCAATCCGTGCAATTCAACATCGGGAAAGGCTTCCGCCATGTGCCGCAGCACGAAACCCGGGCCGCAGCCCAGTTCAACGACCCGCCTGGCCACTTCGAGCCCGCGGGACGCGTAGAGGCGCCTCTCCTTCTCCCAGAACAGATCCACCTGGGCCGCCAACCGTAAGGTCTCCGCGTCCACGCCGCCGCCGATCGAACTGACATCATAGGAGTTCGACCGAACCGCCGCCCCATCACCGGACCATCCGCCGTCAATCTGATCGGAGTTCATGCCTCCTCCACAAACTCAAGGAACTCGATCAGCCGATCGGCGACCTCGGACCAGTTCGAATCGAGCATGGCGGCATGCCCCACGCCGGGAACGATCGTGGCCGTCACGCCGTACGCTTTGGCGGTGGCGAGATTCACTTCAGGGGCGAAAAACACGTCATTCTCGCCGCCGATCACAGCCACGGGCAGATCAACTGCTCTCGGATCCCGAAGAACGGTCTGTGACAACTGCTTGCCGGCACGGCGGGACTCTCCCTGCATTCTGATTCCGTATGAGAGCAGCGTGCTCCATTCCAGATCTCCCGCAAAGAACATCTCATAAGGAAACGCATCACGATCAGCCGCATGCTTCGCAGTGAGCCTTCCACTATGGAGCCTCCACAACTGGATCAACGCCCGCATGCCGAGCCTCGCCCACGCCATGGCCTCCTTGGCGCCGACACCAGAAGGAGGAACCGCGGACAGCAGGACGGCACCAGAAACCAGATCCTCATTGTGGTCAAGAATCCTCTGAATAATGCCTCCTCCCATGGAGTGGCCCACAATCACCGGAGTGACCGGCATGGAACGCAGCGTCCGGACGACGTCCTCAACATACTGGTCCAGACTCAGCGAGTTGAAAGGCTGACCGGCGGGGCTGGCACCGTGGCCCCGAAGGCTGACGGCCCACGAGCGGTATCCCTGGCCAGCAAGATATGGCTGGAAGTTCTCCCAGCACCAGGCCCCGAAGTAGCCCCCGTGGACGAACAGCACGGTGGTGTCACGAGATTCCTCCACCGATTCCACCCGAATCGTCTCCAGCTCCAGCATCGTTCGTCTCTCTTACTCGTTCACGCAATCAGTCGGCCAAGCATGCCCAACTATTTTCTGTTCTTCTCATCGACAGGTTCAGATCAATTCGCATTGACTGCGGAACGGCGAGTCCTCTTGTCCAGCACTTGGGTCACCTCATCCATCAGTTTGATCGCGATGTCATCGACATGGCGGTTGTGCCAGTCCTCCATCCCAGTTCCCTTGACCCATTGGTTGAAGGCACCCAGTGCGGGACCGCAGTGGACCTGGAAGTCCACCACCTGATCCTTGTCGCCGCTCAGAGCCAACTGCGTCGAGCGAGCGAAATACCATTTAAATACGGCCAGCATCCTCTGGCGATCGTTAGGCATCTGCCCCCTGCTGACACGCGTGTCGTCGCGCACCTCCTCCCAGATGCTCTCAAAGGTACGGTGAAAGTAACGCCCTTCAAGCTGTCTGCGAGTCTCCGGATCGATCGCATCCAGAGAATCATACTGGCGATAGAGCGAGTAAAGTTTGTTCGCGCGAGCAGGGAAAAACACCCCGCGGCGCAGTACCTGGACACGACTGCCTAGTTCGAACATGTCTCCGGCGGGCGCATAATCGGTGTCCTGGACATTGATATCCTGCAGGAGGTTCTTCACAGTCTCACTGGCCCCCGACTCCACGGTGCACTGGTTGATGGACCCGGTGACTACGTACTCGGCTCCCAGGACGAATGCTGCAGCCGCCGATTCGGGGGTCCCGATGCCCCCTGCGGCTCCGACCCGAGCACGCGGCAGGTGCGGATCCTTCTTGTGGAAAGAATCTCTGAGCCGTGCGATCGTAGGAATCAGTGCGAGCGAAACCGCGGCATCCGTATGTCCTCCTGAATCCGCCTCGGCCGTGATATCATCAGCCATCCGGATGCGAGGAGCAAGTTCCGCTTCCTCGGGCGTGATCTGGCGGGCATCCAGCAGTTGCTTAACAAGCTTCTCAGGCGGTGGACTGAGAAAGGTCTCGGCAACCTCCGGACGAGAGAGCTTTGCCATGATCCTATGCTGAATGACGACGCTACCATCGTCACCCCGACGCACTCCCTTGAGTCTGTAGCGCACAAGGGCGGGAGTCACATCGACGAAGGCGGATGCCTCGACGAGGTTGACATCCCGGGCCAGGAACAGACTGACCAGTCCATCCTCACGACGCGGATCGTCATGACTGTGCAACAGGTTGAACCCATAGGAAGCTCCCGACGGAGCTCGACGCTGCAGGTACTCGATGCTCGCGGTTATTTCCTCCAATGGCATTCCACCGGTACCGACGAAGGAGAGCATTCCGGCTCGAGTCATTCTCTCGACAAGTTCCTTCGAAGCGATCCCGCGATACATGGAACCACTCACGTAAGGGAGACGGAGACCGTACGTCGAACAGAACGACCCGCTTTCAAGTGCGTACGATGATGCAACCGAGACCGTACGGGACTCCTTTTCAGAAACTTTCTCCGCGCGGGCCGGCCGCACAGTTCGCGCGCCTTTCGTGAGGGGTTCGTCTTTCTCACTGCGGAGAGTCGCGCGAGTAAGACCTGTGAGCACCCTTCCGGGACCCACCTGCTCGATCGTTGCTCCTCGCCGCAACAAGTAGCGCACAGTATCCACCCAGTTCACCGGGGAGGTGATCTGCTGGCCGAGGAGCCCCGGCACATCTGTCCCGTAAGGACGCGCCGTGACGTTGGAGACGACTGGACAACAGGGTTCTTTGAACAGGATATCTCGTAGGTACCCCTCGAACTGCTCCCGCGCCTGACGCATGTAGCGCGAGTGGAAGGCCCCGCTCACGTTGAGTGGCATAAATCGAGCGCCCGCCGAGATGAAGATTTCCTCGCACGCGAGCACATCATCGCGCAACCCAGATATGACAACCTGATCCGGAGAATTCAGGTTGGCTACATCGACGGCGTCCTTACGAGCGTCCGCGAGTACCGAAGTCACACGCTCAGGCTTCAACCCGAGGATAACGGCCATCCCGCCCCCGCGAGCCTGTGCCATTAATCGACCGCGCTGCTTGACAAGCCCGAGCCCGGTCGCGAAGTCAAAAACCCCAGCGGCGTGCAGGGCATTATATTCACCCAGACTATGACCAGCGACAAAATCAGGACGAGGCTCCCCTCGGGCCATTCTGTTGAGGTAAGTGAGGGCGTTCACCACATATAAGGCCGGCTGTGTGAACTCAGTGCTGTCAAGACGTTCCTTCGGGCCCGTTGAACAGAGATCCTTGACCGACCAACCGAGGATTCGATCTGCGTCAGCGAGTTCCCGCTCATGCGCATCGAAGAGATCCTTGCCCATGCCAATGAACTGGGAGCCCTGACCGGGAAACACATATGCACGCATTCTTGAATCCTTCCCCTGCTCTGATTCGGTGTGCGACACGGGTAGGCTCTCTCTCGGGGTAGTGCGTGGTGGTTCAAGTTGGTCCGCGGTTCTTGCCTGCTGTGGCGATGCGCCGTCGACTCCCAGCTCCGTGATCGCCTCCACCAACTGGATGCTGTTCAGAAACGGTGTCATTACCACATGGTTCGAAATGGACCTGATCCTCTGCTGGCGCAGGATCGCGGACAGCGATGTCCCAGGGCCTATCTCGATGCAGCGGTACAGCCCGTCCTCTGCCATGCCCTTGAGTGCCGGCCCTGCTCTGATGGGTTCGCGGGACACCTTCCACCAGTGCCCAGTCTCGATGGCATCGACTCTCCCTCCGGTGGCGGACGAGTAGAAGGGAACCCGCATTGAGGCACCGACGCCCGCCTCTTCACCGGAGAGGATGTGGTTCTTCAGGCTATCCAGTCGAGTTGAGTGGAACGGATAGTTCACGGGAAGACTCAAGTAATTGATCCCGCGTGCGTCGAGATCAGATACCAAGGCACGCAGTCCATCACGGGCTCCTGCGATGACAAAGTGCTCGGGCCCGTTGATCGAGACCAGGTCACATTCATGGTGATCGATAACGTCATCGCTCCAAAGGCGGGGGGAAACGAAGACCGCCGTCATCCCACCGGGCTCGCACTCCTCTACGATCCGGTCGGAGTGCTCACAAATCATGTCGACAGCGGCCTCGGCGCCGCACCCCCCGGCGAGAGTAACAGCGGTCACTTCCCCAAGGCTCGCCCCGGCCACGCATGATGGGCGGACTCCACGTCGGATGAGGAGCCTCGACGCGGCGTACTGCACGGAAAAAATCGCCGGGTGGCTCACTCGAAGATCGGTCAAGGCGAGCAGTCCATCATCATCATCGCCGTAGAGCGTGTCGAGGAATCCATAGCCGCGCCGATCACGAACCAACGCATCGATCTGCTCCATGTCTCCTTTGAACTCCGGGAATCGGCGCCACAGGTCTTCACCCATACGCAAGAACTGCGACCCCTGGCCCGGAAAAAGGAATGCCCACTCAGACACTGGCCAATTCCCTTAGCAGGTCGCCCCGCAAGTCGGACTCGTCCAATCGTGTACGTCGGGGAAGACCCACCGCCAGCGAATAATCCCCCATTCTCACGGCAACAGCCGCATACTGAATCAGTTGCGCGAACTCAAGTCGGTAACCGCAGGAGATCAATTGGATCGACGAAACCTCTAGAAGGCAGGACGGCACGGTCAGGCCGCTCCGCATAGCCTTACCGACCGCCTCCTTCGCGCTCCAGAGATGCGCACTCATCTCCAGTTGAGATACTGACTGCTCGTCGCACCGGGCCGTCTCTCGGGCCGACAGCTGTGCACGCATGGTGGATTCGTTTCGAATGTCTATCATTTCGAGGTCGACACCCATAGGATGCCCCGAGTCAAAGGCAAGCGCAATGGCGAAATCACCGCTGTGCGCAATACTGACTCCTACTTGAGCAGCCACCTCTGCGCGGACGACGGGCTGCCCGAACACACCAGACTCGATGAGCAGCGACGGGAGCCACGACGTGGAACACGCGAGAGAGCAGATCGCACGTTTGGCCGCGTGACGACCGGACACGAACTCTGCCCGACGCTTGTCGGACCTGGCACGGCCCAGTTGCTCCAACTCACAAGGGTGCAACGAATCCAGCCATGTCGACCATTCACCCACGGGAACACAGCATATGACGGCGGAGATCGGCATTCCCGACCGCGATAATCGAAGCCGACGAATGCATTCAGATACAGCCATTTCCAGTCTCCCAACAAGTATTTACGGTGAACATAACGAGAGGTCGACCAATAATGATCAGCTGCGCATATTGGACCCAGGAATGAGACGAAGAAGTGGAAGATAAGGGCATGATCGTTAACCCTCGCCACCCCACCGCCCATCACATAGTAATTAAGAACTCATCGACCATCGAGAGCCCTTGCCCTTAGGCCGCAATATCCTTGCGCCGATAGGTCACCAGAGCCGCAGCAAAACCCCCGACGATCACGAGCAGCGAAACGATCAGGTATGTCGGCTCCATCACCTGCCCACCCTTGGCAGCTTCATCTACATTCGGGTAGGAGAAGAATGAGAACCAGGTCATCCACTTCGCCGAATCGTTTGAATTCGCCAATAGTTCCACGAAGTACGAGGCAAGGGCGATACCGATCGTGAGGGGATAGATCGTCCGCGAACGGATCACGAAGACCGACAGCAGGAAGCCGACAGCGGCGAACATCAGATGAACCACCAAGGATCCCAGAGACATCAGGATCAGTGCTTTCATCTGGAATCCATCCTGTTGGAAGACGACGCACATCAGCCATGACGCCAAGAAGAGAACCACGTTGAGCGCGATGGTGTAGAAGACGACCACCGCGAGTTTCGACAAGACGATCGCAGTTCGGCTGAGAGGCTGGACCAGGAGAAACTCGATAGTCTTGTCGTCCTCTTCCTTCGACAGAATCGTCGCGGATTGCATGATCACGTAGACCGCGCCCAGCAGGAGAAGCACCGAGAACACTCGCGCCCCGTAGTAACCGGTGATGGTCGTCAAGTCCACGCCATCGAGCCCGAACATCTGGATTTCTGAGGTGGAGAACTCTCCCAGCGCATCCGCAGCCGTCTTGTACTTCGAGTAGAAGTCAGGATACTCCGCCATTCGGAACACACTCATGAGCGGCAAGATTATCGCCCAAACAAGGAAGGAAATGCGTTGACGGCGCACGTCGTTTCGAAACAGAACCGCATTCATTTCACTCAGCGCCCCTCTTTTTCGCTGCCCCGTTACGGTCGTCATAGAATGTCATAAAGATCTCCTCAAGCGGAGGATCTTCGATCGTCAACTCTTCGACATCGTGCGCGGCGAGGAACGCAAGAAGCCGATTGAGATCGCCTTGCACCATGAATTTGTAGCCCGCTTCGGTGCTCTCAACCGACTTAACACCAGGAAATACGGGAGCGAAATCAGGATCACGGAAACGAACCCGAATGGATTTATATTGAGCGGTTCCCGGCTCAGCCAACTCCTCAACCCCCACAAGACGCCCCGCCCTGATGATGGCGACACGGTCGCAAAGGCGCTGCACTTCACTGAGGATGTGCGAGGAGAAGAAGACTGTTTTTCCTTGCTCTTGCTCAGCCCTCACGATATCGAAGAACACATGCTGCACAAGTGGATCAAGGCCGCTCGTGGGCTCATCAAAGATCAACAGTTCCGGATCGTGCACAAGCGTCTGGATGATCCCGACCTTCTTCTTGTTCCCAGTTGACAAGGAGCGGAATTTCTTCGAGAGATCCAGGTCAAGCTTCGAGCTCAACTCCCGAATTCTGTCATCGGCGTGCACCGAGTGAAATCTTGCAGATAGCCTCAGGAGGTCGCCAGCCCTCATGTCGTCGTAAAGGTTGACGTCCGCAGGAAGGTAGCCCACCCTGCTGTGAATTTTACGGGAGTTCTCAACCACGTCGAGCCCAAGAATACTGGCACGTCCGCTTGTCGGTTTGAGGAAGCCGAGGATCGTGCGGATGGTGGTGCTCTTCCCGGCGCCGTTCGGGCCGATGAAGCCAAAGATCTCTCCCGGCTGAACGGTGAGGTTCACGTTCTCGATGCCACGGGACTTTCCGTAGCGCTTCGTGAGCGAGTTGATCTCAATGACAGGAGACATCGGCCTTCTCCTCAGTCGACTGGAAATCTGGTCGATTCGCAACGATTCGCAAACCGTAGGTGTGCGAACATGGATTTATGGACATCGTTGTAACCTGATCTGGTCTGATTCGAAGCGCCCACAGCGGGTCTACGACACATTGGAAGTAAACTAGATGCGTCTGCTCCGGCTCAGATGCGCGCCTCTCAATTCTCAGGGGGTGGGCAGATACTTGCAGGGTTGAACGAGTACGAGTACTTAGAATGCATCCTCTGACACTCGTTTCGGTTCTGTTCTAGCGTAGACATGCTTCAGGACGTCCGTCAACCCCGGTTTACAGATACGAGATGCCTGGCGTTCGCCTCCGGGCTTCTAGGGCAGAGCATGTCTCGATGTTTCATGAGGCAATCAAATGTGTCTGCGGGTCAGGGCGGATCGTTCCCGGCTTTGCGGGGCGTCCGAGTTCAGGTGCGGTGGTGCCGTGCTCGATGGTGGCGGCGCTCGTCGCGGCCGGGCTCGCCTTCCCCTCCGTGAGGCCACCCTCACGGACGCTCACCGTTCCGCCGGTCGGTGCGATCATCGGTGCGCCCATGGCGCTCTCCCCTACCCCAGCCCCTGGAGAACCGGGGCTCGACGGACGGCGTCGTGCGCCCGGCCGGGGCTCCGGGATGGCCTCCCGGGCGGGGCGGGGTCTGGGTGAACGACTGGCCGCGGATGCGGCCCTCGGTCTGAGTGACGGCCCGGGCCCGGTCCAGATCAAAGCCCGCGAGCATCGACAAGGCGGCCGCGCTCTCGTCGGATGCGCTAATGGCTCGCAGGGTGCCTCGCAGGGTGCGGGGCATGGCGGGAGGCCTGGGCGATCACCACCGCCAGGACCCCGATGGCGGCGGGCTGATCGACCACCGCCAGGAGGATCCTGCGCTCTACCGGTCTCTCGTGGAGAGCGCGCAGACGCGCCTCGCCGCCGGGTAGGACCCTATCGAGACTCGTCTTCCCGTCCGGGATCGGAGCCGCGGCCCAGTGCTCGCTCTTGCCGACGCCCGATGCCAATGGAGACGTCCTCGCGTCTTCTCTTCACGGCATCCGACTCATCCCACTGAGGCCCAGCAAAACGATATGGCCGCCACGATCACGTGGCGGCCACTGCCCGGTGGAGCTAGGGGGATTCGAACCCCCGACCTTCTCATTGCGAACGAGACGCGCTACCAACTGCGCCATAGCCCCAGGTGCGGGGCGATCGTAGCACCCCTGCGGTCGCCGTCCGCAAGTCGGCGCCCCGTGAACCACAACACCGCCGCCCGCGCCCGGATGCCGGCCCACCGCGCGCCGGCCGACCGCACGCCGACTCGGCTCGGGCGCCGACTCGATTCAGGCGCCGGCAGCGCGACGCTTCTCCAGGACCGCGTCGAGGTCGATGGGGTGGAACTCGATCTCCTCCTTCTCGACGCCCTCGGTCGGCAGCCTCCGCACGCTGTGCGGGCGCGCCGGCACGGGCGCGGAGGGGAAGGACGTCTCCTCCAGATCCTCCAGAGCACGCCGCGGTGCGCGAGCCGCGAGCGTGTAGGTGGGGGCGGGCACATGAACCGGGCGCCATCCCTGCGGCGGGGTCGCGGGGGCGGCCCCCCGCTCGGACGCCGTCGCCCGCTTGGACACGGCGGCCCGCCCGGAGCCGGCCAGTGCGGCCGCGGAGTCGAGGGACGACGCGCCGTCGTCGGTCTCCAGCTCGGTGACCGGCCAGGCCACGGCCATGAGAGCGTGCTGAACCGCTGCGCCCTCGCTGCTGCGGACGGCCGCGGTCGGGGAGTCCGCCGCTTCGGCGGGCTCCTCGTCCACCGACTGCTCCTCGGCCGCCGTCGACGACTCGTTCCCGAACGCGTCCACCCGCCCGGGCGCCCGCACCGTCCCGGCCTCGGATGCCGAGGACCGGTCGTCCGCCCCCGCGGATTCGACAGCCTCGACGGAGTCGTCCACCTCGACGACCTCAGCCGGGGCCTCCCCCGCCGCGAACTCGCTCGACCGCTCGACCCCGGCCTCCGCCACGGGGGCCGCGGCCGCGCTCCCGATCCTGCTCACTGCGGGAACCTCGCTCCCGGCCGACGTCCGCTCCGCCCGCTGTCCCGCATGCTCCGCGTCGGCAGTCGCCCCGTCCGTCGTCGCCGCTTGCGCGGAGGCCGTCTCGAGCGCGGACTTCCGCAGGTCCTTCGGTTTGATGGACCACACCGGCGTCGGAGCAGCGGACCGCTCACCGGTGAGATCGGCCAGCTCGTCCTCCAGATCCGTGATCCGACGTCGCTCGCGCAGATCGAGCGCGGCCGAGGCGCGCGCGGCGCGACGGCCGGCCCCGACCGATACCAGCAGAAGAGCACCGGGAACGGCGAGGCTCCACCAGGGCAGGGGCGTGAGAGCGCACACCACGACGAGACCGAGCAGGACTCCCAGGAGAGTGCAGGCGACGGCGGCGCGATGGGAGGCGGCGACGCGGCGACGCTCCCGCGCCTCGCCATGGGCCTGACGCGCACGGATCAGCTCGCGCTCGGTGCGCAGCGCTCGCACGTTCCTCACTGCGGGCCTGTTCATGGCCTTGACCTCCGGTCGACGTCGAAAGATCTGCGCGCGCCCGCTGCTGACGCAGGCCTCATCGGAGGCGAGGGCGTCGCCCGTGGCCAGGACCCGCAGCTCGGAGGAGTAGCGGTCCTCGGCGTTGGACAGGCGCATCACCTCTCGACGTCCAACCAGGAACGGCAGAAGGTACACGGCGAGAATCGCCACGAGCGCCACCAGCACCCAGATCTCGATTCCCACAGTTCAACGGTATGCGGGTCGGGGCCGCCCCGGTAGGCAGGAACACGGCGTGTTGGTTCAGGGCGACGGAAATCGCAATCTAGAGAGCCTCTCAAATCTCCTGAATCTCAATAATCACTTTTGCATCAAACGTCCCACGAATCCGAGTCCGTCCACCACCTCCTCCGCCACGACTGCGAAACTCAGGTGGTCGGCCCAGGCCCCGTCGATATTCATCAGCCCCCGGCGCAGACCCTCCTCTCGCAGCCCCAGACGCCGGCACAGCGCGAGGCTGCGCTCATTCTCCGGCCTGACATTGATCTCCACCCGGTGCAGCCCGACCTCGGGCCCCAGAAGATGGTCGAGGACCATCGCCACGGACAGCGCCATGATGCCCCGCCCCTCCCAGAACCCCCCGATCCAGTACCCCACGCTCGCCGAGGACAGCGCACCCCAGTGGATCGGCGCGGCCGTCACCTGCCCGGCGAGCACGCCATCGACCTCGACGGCGAAGGGCATGGCCCTCCCCTTGCGCGCCATCCGGTTCTGGTCCCGCACGTACGCCGGGAAGGAGCGCAGGGTCTCGGGGCTGCCCGCGGGCAGAGTGGCCTCCCACGGCGACAGGCGCGCGTCGTCGGCCAGGCGCAGCGCGTGCCACGCCTGCTGATCCGCGCGCCTGATCGCACGCAGCCTCACCACCGCGGGCCTTCGGGCGGGCTCGTGCGCGACGACCGCCGGAGCGGTCAGCGTCGTCGGCCAGGCGAACCGCCGCCGTCGCGACAGGCCGCGGGTCCCGGCCCTCAGGGAGCGCAGCACGGCTCAGGCGTCCAGCAGCAGGCAGTGGAGGGTGTCCCCGGCCACCACCGTATGGGTGGTCTCGGGCACGACCGCGATCGCGTTGGCCCGCGCCAGGCCGAGCAGCCGGGTCGTGCCGGGCCGGGACGTCGGCGCCGCCGTGTAGCCGCGCGAGGGCGAGCCGGTCAGGTGAACGGGCACGAACTCGCGCTTGCCGGCCGGCGAGTGCCAGCCCGATGAGATCGACACCGGCATGGAGGAGCGGTGCAGGTTCCGTCGGCCGGCGATCTGCCGCAGGACCGGGCGCACGAAGGTCTCGAAGGCGATCTGCGCGCTCACGGGGTCCCCCGGCAGGCAGAAGATCGGGGTGTCCTCCACGGTGCCCAGGCCGAGCTGGCGCCCCGGCGCCATGGCGACGGCGTCGAAGCGCACCGAGCCCAGGGGGGCCAGGACGTCCTTGACGGTATCGCTTTGCCCGACCGACAGGCCGCCGGTGGTGATCAGGACGTCCGCCCGCACGAGCTGATCCTCGATGGTCTCGGCGAGGGCGCCGAGCTCGTCCGGCACGGCGGCGACGCGGAAGGCCCGTCCGCCGGCGTCGGCGACGGCCGAGGCCAGGGCGTGCCCATTGGCGTCGAAGACGTCGCCCGGGCCCCGCGACCGGCCCGGCTCGACCAGCTCGTCGCCGATCGACACGATGACGACTCGCGGCGCGGGCAGGACCTTGACGCGGTAGCGCCCGATACCGCCCAGCAGGGCGATCTGGCGGGCGGAGACGCGCGAGCCCCGCGACAGCACCGTGGTACCGGCGGCGACGTCGTCGACCCGGCGCCGCACGTTGTCGCCGGCGCCCACGACGGCGCGGACCCGAACCCGGGACCTCCCGCGATCGGTGACAGCCCAGGGCACGACGGCATCGGCGCCCAGCGGTAGAGGGGCCCCGGAGTCGATGAGGACGGCGGCCCCGGGCACGAGTCGTGTCGGATGCGTCTCGCCCGCCCGGACCGAGTCCATGACCTCCAGCACGACCGGCGCGGCCTCGGCGGCACCGGACAGGTCCGCGCTCATCACGGCATAGCCGTCCAGCCCCGCCAGATCGGCGGCGGGCAGGTCGAGGTCGGCGACGACGTCCTCGGCCAGCACGCAGCCGACGGCGTCGAGCAGGACAACATCGAGCGGCGGGGCCGGCTGGGCGATCTCGAGGCACGCGACCAGGTGCTCGGCAACGGTGCGCATGGGTTTGGCTCCTCCGTGTCCCGCCCGAGACCGACGGCCCGGGCGCCTTCGCTCCAGGCTACCCGCTTGCGTCCCCGATCCTTCGGCTTGCCGCGCCGGGCCGCACGACGGGACGGCGGCGCCGATGGTCCTCGCACCGATGGCGCCGGCGGGCCCCGGGGCGCTCGGGCG
>ERZ773008.72-NODE-72-length-66348-cov-6.140679_pt1 | contig 66348 bp, 77 predicted proteins | sample MGYA00580664_ERZ773008 | MGnify/ENA primary metagenome ERZ773008 (study PRJEB29015, sample SAMEA2738016) | human oral metagenome | biome: human oral; feature: human-associated habitat; material: dental | place: China | collected 2048 ...
TGACTGCAACACATCGTCCGCGTTCCGGCTGTTTCTCCGATTCGCTACAGGTGCGAGAAACGAAAGGAATGAAACAAATGGTAGAGATAACGGAAAACATGACTAAGAGTATCATAGGCGACGGAAGTGTAACTGACATAAGGGACAAAACCTACTATGTTAGCTACAAATGGAGACACTATCGCGACTGCGCCGTATTTAAGGCAATCCCTCTTTACGAAAAGGTGGACGCAGATGCAAAGCCAAATTTTGAGCACATCGGAGTGTATATAGCATAGAAAGCGTTTTAAGCGGAGATATTCGCTATAAAAACAACTATGACTCAGATTCTCCTCGTGTATGGTTAGAATAGGCAAAGAGGTTATGAGGGAGTTATTATGGATAAAAAGCTAAAACTATGCCCGTTTTGTGGCGAAGAAGCCGAATTTGTTCCAGAGCACGTAAAGAGAAAAGACCCAGCGCCAGTGCTTATGGTTCGCTGCCGTGGATGTGGAGCTACTCCGTGGATGATTCTCCTTGAAAATCCGCGATATTTTGAAACGTATAAAAACTTACTCACGAACAAGTGGAATCATCGAACAAACGCACAAGGAGATTTTGACTACGATCCTACGGCAGAATAAACCTGTGATATATCTAAATAAGTTGATACATACAACTATATAAACAAAAAAATAGCCCGCGCCTCGAATATGAGGTTAGCGGGCTATTTCTATTTCTATTCCTTTTGGTTACGATATGGCAATCTTAAGCAGAATGTAAATCGGAAGGCAACTTAGAGCACAAGGCCTTCTCTATTCCATAATCACCATATCCATCTCTGCCATCAACATCTTTCTTGCGCTTACACTTAGCACATAAGGTGCAGCATATCGGAGAGACATGACTAGGCTTATAGGTGAGTCTTCCGTGAAATACTCTATTGTTGTCACAGAACGCATCGCGTAGGTATTCAGGTATCACACACTTAGACGTGGGCTTCATGACTTTGTGACCTCTGTCTATAGCTTCTCTTATACCTGTTCCAACTGCTGTTGCTATTTCAAAGGGATATGCTCCTTCAAAAGCGCTGCCGTTCATTTCTCTCATGCTTACAGGAGGTTCGAGCAATACGATCAATTCCTTGAGCGCTTCACGAATCCTTTCTTTATACGCAAGCTCTTCTTTCAAATCGGCGTACAGCTTAGAGTGTCTTCCCCGTGATGTGGCAGACAACTGTTCTATTTTTTCTCTCAAGAACTGTATACGATCTTCGTCTGCGGCTTTTTCAAGAGTTTTTGGAATGGAGTCTTGAGCCTCTTTAGCGCTTGGCTGCGTCATCCCAATTTCTCTCCCAATCTCCTCTTGTGTATATCCTGCGCCAGTCATCAATAATACTTTGCGCTGGTTTTTTGTAAGAGCTTCCATAACAACACGTAGGTTCTCAACGATTTCTTTTCTACGTTCTGCCTCTGCCAGTGCTTCACAAGCACTTATGCCATACTTTCGTATCGTTCTTTCAGCGACCACTGAAGGTTCACTATCATCATACATAGACATAATGTCTACAACAGAGTCAAGTTTCATGCAGCGGTTTCTTTCTTCTCGTGCTGAACAGGCCATAAAAGGCGCAATGCTTCAAAACACTGCTCCCTATATGCCGCGTTCCGCACCATTTCTTTATAAAAGGAGAACCATCTGGCTCTTCTCTCACATACTTTACATCATCGTAATACGTCCCTAGACTCTGCATCGCTCCTTCGAGCGTATCTTGCGCGACCACCATATAACATTCGCTTCCCTTTCTACAAAGAAGCACATGTAGGTTTGTCAACTTATCTCCTTGGGAGTCTTAGATTCCATCCAATAAGGAATCCTACGATGCCGACGCAAAAAGTAACGACATTATACATTTCCGAACTCATCTCCAACATTCTTCAACAACTCCCCCATTTCACAAGGCTTGGCACTCTATAAGACATATCCCTCATCAGTATCCATTTCCACTTCTTCCATATATTTCACTTCCACATCGAAGGAATGGTCATCAAACACCTTCCGGGCGTTCGTTTCGTCAACATCGTCAAGAATATCCGAAGCTTTTATTCGAGCATCTTCATCACACGGTGCATCAATGACCAATGTCCCCCGAATAAGCACATCAACATACACAGCATAACGCTTCATGTTTTCCAGTCTTATCGCCCCCTATGGTCTGAATGTCTCTAATGTAAAGCATCCGTCGTAGTCTACAAGTGTAACCCATTCTGGGCGCTTATCAGTGTAATTCTGCCCACGTCGCCATATAAACTGATTGTCGCTGCCACGGAAAGGTAAATCTCCCTTTCTGCTTTTCTCAAACTCGCCGTCAATCACGACATCAATGTAGGGCATAAACGGCAAGTACCTCCACCTTATTTGCCTTTCGTCGTACCACTCTTCGTACAAGTCATATATCTGATAACCTGTATAGAGCGTAGTCGTCAAGCCGTGTTCTTTGCACCACTTAGCAATTTCACACAAAGCATCCGGCTGTTGAACGGGATCGCCACCAGAAAAAGTCACACCACTGATAAAGCCCATCTTTTCTTCGATTTGCTTAATGACATCAGAGATGAGGACTTTATAGCCCCCGTCTTTGCTCCATGTCTCAGGGTTCTGGCAACCATCACACTTATGAACACAGCCTTGAAAGAACACCACGAGATTTACCCCTGCGCCATCATGCAAGGAAGTTTTTCTGATACCCGCGATTCTCATATATGGACTCTCACACGTTTTATAAAGCGTCCTCCTCTTGTATTTCATGCGTGCGCCGTCCTATCGCCAGATTCAGCGAGCTTTCCTGCGTTAAAGTGGTCTGTCGTAGACAAATACCCCGTAATAATTCGCGTGATTTTGATGTCTTTGCTTCCGCACCTCGGGCAGATAGGCTCTTTGTCGTTATTGCCTAACGATCCCTGCCAACCACACTTATTGCAGTAGTTATGCTGCCAGTTCAGGCCACCGTATACGATACCGCTCTTAGCGATATACTGCAGCGTTTTGAGCACACCAGACGGATTCCATTTCGGAGAAGAACCTGTCTCAATGTAGAAGATATGACCGCCGTTGCAGAGCAAATGATATGGTGCTTCGATGTCAATTTTCTTCTTCATGTCGCACTCAAACGACACGGGTAAATGCGTTGAATTTGTGAAGTATTCTTTGTCCGTCACCCCTTCTACGATGCCAAACTCATCACGAGCCTTTTTCAAAAGCGTATAACAAGAGCTTTCGGCGGGAGTAGCGAATGTTACTATGTTCAGCCTGTACTTTTCTGTGGCCGCGTTCGTCCTTCCCCGGATATAACCAACGATGTCTAATCCAAGCTCTTGAGCTTCTTTCGATTCGCCATGATGGTGTCCAACGAGAACATTCAAGCACTCAGCAAGACCGACGAACCCTACAGACAGAGAGCCATGCCTTACCATGCTTTCAACAGTATCGTCCGGCTTTAAGCCATCGCCGTTACCGTCGCTGCCCATATACCACTGACCAACAAACGGAATATCTTTTACGCGGAAGTTTTTAACTACTTCATAGCGTTCAAGTAATTCGTCAATCGCATCTGTAACAGCTTCAAAAAGGATTTTGTTGAAAACGTAACGGAGATCAGGCTCTTTGTTTTCTTCACATTTTCTTTTTGCTTCCAATGCCAGATACGGCAAGGAGATCGTGTTAAAGAACAGATTCCCTTTTGCGTCAGAACCGTGATGTCTCTCATCAGAGTTTATGTTGCTTCTTATTGCTGTGCGGCAACCCATAGTTCCTATATCGGAGAGACTCAGCCCATCGTATGCAGGACTGTCGGCAAACACAAAACGCGGCTGTATGCGCTTGCCTACGCACTCAATCGCCAGTTCTGTAATGTCAAAGTTCGGCTCCCCTTTATGTAAATTGATGCCGTCTTTAAGACGATAGCACAGATTCGGGAAAATGGGATTCTCTCCATTACCCAAGCCCGCCATATATGCCTTGAAAAGATTACGGCTTATCATTCGCGCATCTTCGGAGGTGTCTGTTCCAAAACAAACGCTTGAGAAGGTAACCTGGGCACCAGACCTGCTCCTCATGGTATTCATGTTATATACGAAAGCCTCCATCGCTTGATAGACAGCTTTCTCTGTAGCCTCCTCTACGTCTTCTTCGCTACCGTTCTTCATGTTGCTCCGCTGCCATTCGCGCTCTTTAGCGACATACGGCGCAAGATCGGTATCGAAGTTAAGGAAGCCCTGCCCTCCCACCTGCCACTTAAGACAGGCCGACTATATCTCCATCTCTGTTGTTCCAAACAAAGACGCTCCATTTTCGGATAGCGTATCAATAGTTATCCTACTCTACTCGGTTACTCTCGGTTAATCTGCTGATAAGACAGAATACTTTTCGCGCCCGACACCCTTTTGATAGTCTGTTGACCTAGCTTCTGTTACGCTCATTATGTTTTTTCCATGCCTTTTTTCGTAAAAAATACAATACAGTGTTTGTCTTGGGACGTTAAGCAATCGCGAGAGATGTTTCATTGTCCCGGTGTACTTCTTTCCTGTATAAAGCTCAACCCTAAACAGTCGTTCCTTTCTGTTTGGATGACCATTCGTAAATGCCCTTTTAACATTCTCTTTTTGGGAGGAAAACATTAGATTTTCTATCCTAAAATCATCAGGATTGTCATTCAGATGCTCTATGACTTCAAATTTATTATTCCCGATATACGAAAGGGCAACCAAATGATGCATAAGGCACTTCTTTGGAATTTTTTTGTTTTTTCTTTCTAGCGTAACGTAAGGGTATCTTTGACTTTTTGTAATCTTTTTCTTGTGTCCAGAGACAACATTATAAACGTCATACCCTTTCATATAATAGATGTCCTTTACATCATGAAATCCATGCAGCTTATTTATCTGCACCATTTCTTCTGTAATCTCTATTACTGTCACCTCCTTTTCCAAGGACGCAACAGAAGCTGTGGCACAGGATTTTCCGATGCGGGACTATGCATCAGCGTTCCCTGTTAGCGCGACTTCAAGCCGTCATTTCCTACAGCTCCACGTTTCCGTGTAAGTCACACACCCTACGACAATAGGTTAAAGGAGAGTTTGTTCTGGCACGTCACCGCACCAGTGTCCAGATGCTCTGAATGAGCCTAAACATATCATTCTGGCTGCTTTGGAGGATAATACATGCCAGTGCTACGGCAGAGGCGATCCTCTTCGGAGGACGGATATAGCCTACGCCGTTATCGAACCCGTTTTTAAGCATCTTGCCCAACGGATTGAAAAAGCAGTTCCATGTCAAGCCATAATAGCCTAAGTCGTGAATATAGATTCTGCCTTTTCGATGGTTCTCCGCATGACGAGCCGACATCTTGCTCAAGAAATATTCCTTCGATACGCTTTCCGCGATGCCATACATCTTAGATGCAGCACTGTTCTGTGTATTTGCATTATCGTGATTCATCTCTTGAACGAGCTTCTCGACGTTTTTCATCATCTCCGACTTAGCCATTCGCGCTTCCGTGCGCTTCTGGCGATAGAGGATATATGCCTTGGCTACGTTGGGAACTTCTTCCATCAACATTTCCTCTACTATGTCTTGAATCTCTTCAACCGAAATCTTGAGAACTTCCGTGGATGCAATTTTCAACATAACCCACTCTGTTATTTGCCAAATATAGTCATCTGGCCACTCTCCTCGGCATAAAAGAGGTTTTCCTACCGAAATATAAGCCTTTTCCACAGCATTATAAATCTTCTCCGAATCGAAAGGAACTTCTGTACCGTCGCGTTTGACAACGGTCATGTTCTTCAAATTATTCACTGTGTTTCATCACTCCTTATATATTCTGAAAATATGGATTATCCTATGGATAACCTTGTCTACGCTATGTTCGTACTTAGTTTTCAAGGTGCCCAGCATCACCAAAGGAGCGTAGAGTATTCCTAATACTATATACAGAAACTTTCCCCATAACGTAAGTTTTTTCAAGACAGATTTCGCGTCGCCAAACCCTTGTTTCATGTCATGGCGTAAGTAGTCCAAGAATGAGTCAGAACTTAAGAGATTTCGTTCAAAAACACACGAACCCCTCTCCTCGTCGCACAAGCCATCGCATCCGTATGCTTCATTAAACTCTTCATCGAACTCTACTGCATAGCGGAGAAGGGCTTGAGAAGTAACCCCCTTTACTGTACCCCAGCCCAACTCCTTGTGGAACACCCTGTCTCCGACCTTATATTTCAAATGATCGCCACTCTTTCTCTTTCTTCGCGAGATATGCTTCCATTGTGTCAAGCATGGGATAAATAACTGCGTTAAACAGGTCTCCTCTTTTAAATACAATGGTTTTTGTTGTACATCTTGCTTGAAGCTCTATTTTAACCTCCTCTATTTCCGAGAGCGCCGTCTTGTCTTGCGAAAGAAATCTCGAAATGTCCAATGCCTCTTTCTGTAGCTCATCCGCTTTCTTGAGCTTTGCGCGAACTTCTTCTATTCTTTTGTTCTCTTTAATCATTCATACTACCTCATAGGTAAATCCTTCTGGCACAACATCTCTCTCGGGGTCAATCATAACTCCCTTTTGCGCCAGTTCGCGCCAGTAAGCGTACTGTGCTGCCTTTTCGATGTCTTTGTTTGCATCATCCTTGAACCCCGCACGCAAGCGATATTTGAGAATATTGCCCAAGAGGAACCCATCAAAAGCCTCTGGTGTCATAAATTCCTGCATAAACTCAATCGGCTGCCGCGCCGCGTTTTTGTAATGATTCTGGCGATCCGACGTGCCATCGTCCGTGTGCTCCCCTCCATCTGGCGCTTCTGTTTCTTTAGCTACGTCTTCTTTATGCGCCACAAGCTCAAGCTCCTCTGCAGTCAGCCAATACCCGTGCTTATCCTTGCATTGTCTACCACAGCTATGAAAAATGTCATTCGAGTTTTCAAACTCTACGGCGATTTCTCCTCTGTATTCTCCCGGATCAATGCCCTTTACTGTACCCCAGCCCCATCCGTTGGCGCAAACAACGTCACCGACTTTTACATCTTTTAATTGCATGTTTCTTCCTCCTAGCCCTTAAGTCTTTTAGTTTTTCCTCATCATAGGTTTTCCCATCAACATCTGTCATGGGGTTACCCAGAAACACAACCTTTTTGTTGAGTGCTGTCCTCCTTATGTCGGATCGCTGTACTGCCACTTTGCAGCGCCCCTTATGTTTGCGTACCACATCGAAGAAATAATTGCCCCAAGACGAGGCTGCTCTTTGAATCTCACGAGGACAATGGTTTTTTCTTTGCTTTCAGCTTTTACAAGAAACCCTTCTTTCTTTTCCGCAACAGAAACAGAAGTGATGTCGTTATACGCCAAGGCTTCGCTTTCGTTTTCGTTTAAGACAAACAATGTATTCCTCCTTATTCCACCACGGTTACTTCCATGGTTCTCCTGCCCCAACTCATAGCATCGTCATAGTCATCGAAGTATATGTCTATTACTCCGTCATAACCGCAACGATCTTCAACCACATATACATTTTCTCCGATAAGAAGTTTTGTCCCAAATGGGAAGTCGTTGCAAGCTATCGTCCTCCCCTCGGTAACGTATGTTCCGGACGCTGTAATGCCGTCTGCCTTGCCACATTGCTCTACTGTAGCATTATACGCAGTAACATCCATAAAATAAGAGGCTTTCACAACTTCAAACAATGGCTCTTGCTCCTCGTTTAGCCCCTCAGTTGACTCCTCTTTGTCAACGATAGGAAAATTCTCAGTTTCTTCGACAACCTCAGCAACATCTTCTGCGTTAGTCTCTATAACCTCAGAATAGAACACATGTTCTTCTACCCATAGATTATCACAAGAAAAGAGAAATATCAACATGCAAATCGAAAAAAATATAGCACTTCTCACCAAAAGATACATTCGCTCCACGGCAGAGTTTCAAGGAACTCACAGAACTTGCGCCAATGTGGCAGCCTATGATTCTTCCTCTGTTTGTAGATGGTCTTAAGCTGTCTGTAATTCGTTGTCATACGGGCTGTAAGATTCAATCCAGTCGGGCAGCTCATAACCAGTCGGAGGAAATTTTCTTCTGTTGGATTCGCATTGTATGCGTTCTGCAACGTCACTAGCCTAGCGATAATCGCCGTGTCCGTGTTCTCGTCAAACATATCTGCGCTCAGTAAGTCCATTTTAGCCAACCGATGCATGGTACTTTGAGAGCTTACGAAATCCATGAAGTGATAACGCTGCATCTCTGTCCAGAATTTGATGGGAGCTGTGAGGTCGAACTGCACGATAATTCCAGTCAAAAACTGATCGTGACCGCTTCCAATCGGAGAAGAAGCAAGTCGCTCAATCGTACCCATTCTCGGCTGCTGCGTCTCGGCTGTAACCTTCTCGCACATAGGGTAGCCAGAGGCGACGAACGAATCCGTCACCCCGAATACCCTTACGTTGTTAATCCTCAGCACTTGCGTTCTCCTGTGCGCCGTTCTGTACGCCATCCGTCGTGTTTCTCGTCGTATCGTCTGCTGCTCCCCCATGCTTTTGATTCTTTGCAGACTTTCCCTTTCCGATAAGCGTAAAATCTTCGACGACAAACTCATAAATTGTTCGCTTGTTCCCGTCTCTCTCGAACTGGCGATGCTTCAAGCGAGCTTCGATTGCGATTTCCCTACCCTTGTCCACGTATTTGGTGAGGATTTCCGCGATTTTTCCCCACGCTTCACACGGAACAAAAGTGGTTTTGTCATTTCTGCCATCAACAGCGAGGCGAAATGTCGTCACCACGTTGTCCCCAACCATTTTCATCTCGGGAGTATTGCAAACTCTCCCAACAAACATACACTTATTCATAAATTTTCCCCTTTCTTACACAAGAAAAAGCCCAAGGCTTTGTATTTGTTTGTGCAAACATACTCAACCGTGGGCTAATCCCTATACTTATATACTATTCATTATGCGCGATTCATGAAGCGTATTAAACCGCTCTAATCTGGTTCATCTATCCATGTCTCCTTTCAATCTCTACGAAAAACATTTCCAGCGGCATCATCAGCGGCGCATATAACCCTCTCAAAAGGGAGTATCTTAACGGGTACTGCTCTGTAGCTCTCTATCTCCTCAGTGCAGCGTTCCATAAATGGTCACGCTTAGTCGCGCACTCGTCGAATGGTGGGTAAACATGGCGCTTGAAGGGAGAAAAGGACAGATGATATAGCGCTTTTTTAGCACTTCTTTCGATACCGCGAAGAGAGAAGCTAGTATTTACGCGGATTCATGGACTTATAAGCACACTATCTGTGCAGATGGCTTGACGGTTGAGATGACGGCAACAAGCCTGAGCGTTAAACTTTGCTTACTCTACAGCAAAAGAACTTGCCATTTGGAGCTACAGAGCAGTACCCGTTAGAATCAATTCGTCTAGGTCAGCTACTTGCCTGTAGAGCCAATACCACCATTACGAACTACAGACGGCTCGTCTCCGCATGTGAGGTACTTCTGAAAGATGCCCTGCGCAATTTTCTCTCCCTTTTTGATGGTCACAGCGCTCATAGAGTTGTTGTGCAGAGCGAGAACGATCTCGTTCCTGAAGTCGCTGTCAATAATAGCAACGTCATTGACAAGGGTCACCCCACGTTTGATTGCCATAGACGAGCGAGGATAAATCTTTAGAACCTCATCAGGAAGCATGTATACCGTGGCTCCTGTATATATCTTGGCGACTCCATTAGAAGGAACCCTTATATTATACGGAGCAACGAAGTCATACCCAGCAGAACCGATTGTAGCTCTTTTCGGAAGAAACTCTTCGGAGCCGATAAACCCACGAGGAGAATCTTGAGGCGGCTCAGAAGGAACACCCTGCTTAGAAATGCTCTCTGCTTTTTTCTTGACACCAGATGTGAAGTCGGACAGCATCGCTATCGCCCCCTCGGCTGCGCTCGTTGCGTCTTCCTCTGAGTCCCCCATGCTTTTTGCTTGTTTATAAACATGCACAGCAATGTCGGATGCCACATCACAGACAATGCTCTCAAGCTCTTTCACGGTCATGCAAAAAGTTTTACTCATGCCTTCCCCCCTCCTCCAAAGCGTGCCTTTGCGTATTCTTGGAGCTTCTCGCGCCACGGTTCGCCTTTTCGAGGGATATATGCCGTAAAATTACGAAGCGTACCCCCGACTCGATCACATGCCTCTTGCGCCCTGATCGTCTGTTCGATCGCCTGCTCTTTAGACATGTTTCGTGAGTCGTAGTAAACTATAGTCATTCCCACATATATAGACTCCAACAGTACCACTCCTTTTAGTTTATAAATCACCGACAAGCAATATAATAAACCAATAGAGATGTATTTGTCAACCACTTTTTGCAAGTAGTTTATATTTTTCTGGTCTTTTTCTATTTCATCATAATTGTGATGTTGATTTCTTTCTCCGATTTGCCGATTTTTATAGATACGGTTTCGCTACGATGCTCCTTGTGTGTGCTCGTTGCCTTAACCCTTTTGCTTCCCTCTTCAAGAACGCAACCTCTGAGCCACTTGGAAACTTCTCTTTTGGTGTCTGCTCTGACTGTTGGAGCAAATACGAGGCTCCATACTCCATCTTCGTTAATGTATGTGTCTAAGCCAATCACTCGCTGATTTTCCTTTGCGACATAACGACGGATCGTGTCTCTTGGGGAATGAAAGCCTATAATATAACACAGATCAAAGGCATCATACCACCCATTTTCTCCATGAAGCTCCTTGCCCTTGTAAGTGTAAATCAATATGTATCGCTTCCCTTCTGTCCGGTCAGTTCCTCAAACAAAGACGGCTGCAAGCAAAACAAAAAATCACGATAACTCTCGTCTAAAGATACCACATCAGCGTAATCCTGTTGGAAAAATCCATGCAACCAACCATAATTTCTATCAGATACTTCTCGAATCGGATAAGAGTTATTACTCCCCGTATCTACAACAGAGCTGAAAATAGATGCGCCGTTCCTTACCATGTCATAGAATATGTTTTCGTTCATCACATAGCAAAAGCCAGTAATATACAGCACCTTTTTTTCTCCGATGAGATTCCGAATACGCTCAAACGATATACGCTTCTTGTTCTCTACCTTGCGTTCTTTACCCAACACGGTTACACGCAGGTCGCTGTCTGCTCCCTCCCGTACCTTTTTGTATGCTCCCGAGCCATCGATAATACGCGCATCCAGACCATGACGTTGAAAATGCAGCAGCAATTTCTGTTCGGACTTCTTGCCCTTGCTTTTGTTCCTCTTGCCGATCGCCGATCGTGACTCCGATTTCTTGCGGTCGAATTTGTTGTATTCCTTGCACTTGCGACACTCACCACGCTTTTCTGCCGATTTGCAGTATTGCTTAACTACGCACTCTATTTATCATCTCCACCTTTCTCAGCTCTCTTTGTAGTTCCCTTATATCACGTTGATACGATTTGGCCATGCGTTCCCAGTGGTCACATTGTCTCCGTAGCTGTTGTAAATATGCTTTGTCTTTTGACAGCCACCCCTTCTGAGCTTCGCGGCTTAGGCTACGCAACACATACAGAACCATGTTGTCTACGGCCTTTCTCTTTTCTGCCTTTTTTACGCATCGGAGAGAAACACCCACAAGAACCCCTATACCTTTAGGAATATCTTTTTTGACCACATCATATAAGCCCTTTGGAAACACATAATAGTTGTAATCGCCGACAAAATTATGACCATGTTTACTGTAGAAATCCGACTTTGAAACCTTTATCTCAAAGCACTTGACTACGCCCTTCCAGTTGACTTTTACGAAGTCTACTCTATGTCTGCCATGCCAGCCAACAGTGACCTCGGGACAACCGAAGCCACCATTGACACGCACTTCTTCCATCAATGCGTTTTCAAGCTCTATTGTTTCTGTCGTCTTTATGAGTCTCACGCCCCTTGTCGCACCATCTCCACACAGCACAGAAGTCCTTGCACTTGCGTCCACCCCAATTTTCCCGATACGAACATGGAGGAGGTAATACATTGTTCTCTACTGCATCAATCAGTCGATTCGCCTTTGTCAAGAAGAACCTCTGAATCCATCTATCGCTGATTTTGTGAATCCTTACGAGCTGCATGTTGGTGTTTACTCCACGATCTCTTGCGCTGAACGTACCCGCGTCGCGAGTGAAAATCTCCACTTGCATATCATCAACAGGGTAACCTGCGTGCTCTATCATGATTCGATAAGCGTTAAGCTGTACGGCCACGTCAAAACAAGAGCGATGTCCAATAGTAAACCACGTCCGATATTTCAGCTTACCATTCTTCCATTTCTCCTGCTTCCCATCAGAGCCGATCACGGGTTCTTTGTGCTTGACCAAACCCATAGTCGCTGCCGTTTTATAGCTCCCGTAGGTCTTCACATCGTAGAGAATATGACGCTTACCATCATAGCAGTCAAACTGCCCCGTATATGTTCCCGTTGGGTCAGACAGACGTTTCTCTGCAATCATCTTGTCGTTTTCCATGAAGCCTTCAAGAAACGCATGACATCCTGTACCGAAAATGGCAAAAATAGCGTTCTGCGGGTCGATAGCATACGACTTCTTTATCTTGAGGTATTCCTCTCTTGTGCCACTAAGTAGCTGTGTAGCACTCGGCTTGCCATTCCATGTTCTCTGTTCGGAAATAGCCGTCAATGTCCGGTGAGACAAACAACGATTAGCGTCAAACATGTGGGGAATACGGCACTTCTCAAGACACTTCGATATATCACAAGTGTGCCCATCTGGGCATATATATTTGTTGTACGGTATTTTCGTTCACCCCTTTTATGGTAGTCTGATTCGACTTGAATCCTTATCCAAAACCATCTCTATTTCTTCGATTTGACTTCCATGACGAGCCTTGCCTACGGCCAACATGACTACGTTTTTCTTCATAGCCATCTCTTCCGGAACTAGCATCGGGTCTAGCCCCGGTCGCCACATAAGCAGTATCTCATCGGCAGAAGCCTCAAGGTCGCCGCCGCCTTTGAGCTTTCCCATATCTGGCTTATCCCAAGGTTTTGCTTCACGGTTCAACTGACTGAGAGCTACGACGTGAATGTTGTTGTCTTTTGCCAACGGTTTCAGTCCCTTGACAGTCTCCGCAAACGTCTCATAAACACTCATGCCCTTCATGTACTGGATATAGTCGATAAAGATACAGTCGAGGTTTCCATCAAACTTCTTCGCATTGGCCTCCTTGACGTACTTATCAATCTCCTCCATAGACAACCCGTTTTTATCCACTACATAGAGATGGTCTTGCAACTTCTCAAGCACATTCAGAACCAACTCGTCACGAGCAAGCAGCATTGCGTCAACAGTGTCGGAACTTTTCTGCAACAGATAGCCAAGCACTCGCTCATACAATGCTCCTGCGCTCATTTCCATAGAGAAAAACACAATGTTCTTGCGCTGTCTGACTACCATATCTGCGGCCATTCCAACGGTAAAAAACGTCTTGCCGGTTCCGCTTTGTCCTCCCACGATAGTAACGTCTTTGCGTCTTCCTGCTCCGCGTATACCTTCGTCTAGCACGGGCACGCCATACTGCATAGCAGGTTCTTTAAGCATTTGAATGGTTTCTGTCATGCAAGTCTCTGGGTCTTTCAAGTCTTCTTCAAGACATACGCCGTCTATAGACACATTCAAGAAATCTTGCACGGCCTTTTTGTCTGCTTTCCACCGATCGGAGAGGTAATCAGCTATATGAAAAAGCAACAAGTTATCACGGATTGACCTCGTATATGCTTCAACGACCTTGCGCTCTGCCACAACGCTTGCACATTTGTTCAGCTTTCCGATAAGAACAAACAAGTCCATCGACATCGTGGGTAGCGAGTCAAAGCCATCAGATGTTCCTCCTTTGGCAAAATATTCGTTTACGTCTTTTACGCCATCCGGAAGGAGTAATATCTCTACTGGCAAATTGGGAGCATAACGCAGTACATTCTTTCGCACTTTCTCAACCAACGGATATGCCACTCCGTCGTTGTCTGGAACAATCGTTACAGTAAGCTCCTCGTATACCTTTTGAAGTTCTCCGATTTGCTGTAAGTGTTGCTTCGATGGCTGCGAGGAATTGTATGCTACCGCTGCCTTGCCGATCTGATGCAAACTCATCGCACAAAAAAAGCCTTCGACGAGGTAAAGCTGATTATGCAACAGTTTCTTTGCCCCACGAAGGTTATACAGATATTCTGCTTTTGTGAATATTTCATCGTTCTTATTCGTCAGATACTTCGGATTGCCTTCAAACCTACGAATCGCCCAACCAACATAACGACCGTTTACGTCCACGAAAGGTATGGTCACGTTGCTGTTGCTGTCTGCACCCAACATGAAATAGTCTATCGAATCGGAAGAAAGACCTCTCTCCTTTTGCAGGTAGTCCTTGACCACATTCACTCTCTTGTGAGCTTCTTTTGCTTTCTGCTCTCGGAAATTTACTGTCTCTTTGCGTTTTGTATATCCAACATCTCTTGCAATGTCTACGTTCATCTCGTCTGCAAGTTTCTCGACCGCAGTGTAAAAGTCCACACCGTCCTTGTCTCGAATCAGATTGATGACATCGCCTCCGCTGCCACAAGCCCAGCAGTGGTATGTCTTATGGTCATAAACAGCAAACTCTGTGTTGTTGTCATGCTTGCATATCGGACAGACCCCACGATATACATTCCCTTGCTTTGTCAGATCGGTAAACTTCTCGGCATAATCAACCAAGTCTACTTGACTAACCAACGTCTTTACGTCTATGCGTTATCCCTCCTACTTGTCATTCAAGAACCCCATTAAGTCTATGTCGTATTCTTTCTCCGATGTGATTTTGCTTGCTACAACCTTTGCGTTTTCAGATTGTTTCTCTCTAACATAAGCATTGGCATACGGAATCATTTCGTTGATCTCACACGGCCTAGGAGACTCCATAAACATGATCGCGATGTTCTTTATCGTCTGCGTGGGCACCTTCATGAGATATGCTTTGACTACAAAATACTTGCCGCTTATCTTTCCGTTGTGAAATGGAGCTATACCATTTGCACTCAGCCACATTACAGCACATATATGCACCTGCTGCTTAAAGCTCATGCTCAAGAACTCTTTTATATTTGTCGGCATTTTCACGATGTATTTATCAGTCTCCTTTTATATATGTTTATATATCGTATTATGATGTATTCTATGATATGTTTTATAAACAGCGTACAGTTATCACATATTTAGACATTTTTACACTCGAATCAAAGAAACATATAAAACTACATCATACAAACGCGTACATGGAGGCTATAAAAGATAACATATTTCTCTATATTTCTAATATAGCCCCTATGTGCACGTTTTTGACATGTATTACGGCGTATTACGGCATATTACAGCAAGCCCTTATAGCGTGCTACGATCTTTGCCGCTTCTGCCTGTTCGCCTTTGCCGTTTGCCAAGAAGACGATACTCTTATCCCACACGTCACGCAGCTTTTTCCCTTCGTTGTACTTGTCATGCTGCACCACAAAATCGAGGGCTTTCTCTACCTCGGGAGTCAGCTCACCTTTACTTGCATGATTTTCGCCAGAGCCAATACTTTCCTTAGCAGCCCCTTTGGACTCAGCCCCATACGACTTCTTGTACGACACTTTTACATCGGAATTGCCCGTGCGCTCGTTAGTAGGCAAGAACTCGTCCGGAAGCGTGATCGTGCCATAAAAACGCTTATTGCTCACGTTGACTACCACATCGGGAAGATTATACAGGTAACGTCCGATGCCGAGTTGTACTGCTGCACGCTTGAGTGCTCCGCTGATAGCCCCCTTGAGGGATTCAACCTGGGTAAATCCGCTGCCGTCGCTCTTTTTGACCTCTTTTCCATCTGCGTCGCAAGTAATCGTGCAGATCACACCGTAGTCAGGAACAACCTCATAGGACGCGCTCCACCCTGCAACGCCGAACACATTGTCAAGGCGGTTCTGGATTCCCCGAGCGGTCACATAAGGGAGCATAACAGCCCTATCCCCCTTAATAGTTCTTACGATTCGCCATTCCAAGTCCGATGCCGAGAACGGCGCACGCAACATTTCTTCAAGATTCTTTGCTTTTGTCATATACTTATCCTTTCTCTACTTTTCTTCTCGTACTTTTGCCTTTACTTCAAAATCAACGTGTTCACCATCCAAGCCATAGACGTTGACACCCAACATTTTTAACAGCTCCGGAAAAGCATTAGTCAGCCACTCCTCTACTTTCTCCTTTGAGATGGCACAACTCTTTTTGTCATAAACCCAAAGCAGGTTCATTTGACCTATTCCCCTTTCTGCACTTATACCATACACCAACCCATATTTTCTAGCGTTATCGCCTAATACCCCTCAATATAGCTCGATTTCGCTCGATGATTATAGCTCGATAGTCACAAGTATGCAAGTCTTTCTTCGATACGTCCTATAGATTTTTACAACTAACGTAGACCATACGTCTCAATTTTACTGAATGTGTTTACAGTTTGAACTGAGTTATGTCAGGCTAAGAGGGAGGGAAGCAGAGGAAGCCCTGCCCTACGGAAACTTTTTCGCAAAAAAAAGAATCCAAGCGCAGGATCGCCACAGTTTTGATCGCATGGCTGTAGGCCAGTCGGTCGGTCGCTGTCGTCGCTTTTACTACCTATCGAACATAAAAAATAACCCGAGCGGCTTAGTTTCAGCATCACCGTAGTTTCGCTGTTACACAGCCACATGGGCATAGTTACTCCTTCGTACTGTCTCGGTCTGCCTTTATCAGTCGCATTGCCTAAATGCTTCGGTAGCCTGCCTCATCTGCGCTCATCACGCGCATCACAGGACGGTTTAGCCGCAGAGATGAAATCCACGGCATCAGATAGGGGAATTGCACCCCTACCGCATCGAGAAAGCTACAAGCTCCCTCTAACGGAGTTATGTACGGGCGACAAGTCCTCATGATGGAACCCGCAAGGTTATTTTTGAGTGATGTTCTTTTTCAACACTACTACGACTTCACACCTGTAGCACTTTCGATTAGGCGCGTTGACATAGGTTTTTTTGTTCGTATGATAGGATAGTTTTCATGACACTACCCTTTTGTATACATATCCCTTTCTTGACCTTCTCCGATATGAAAAAATTACATCGCTTGCAAAAAAAAAGTACCCAATGCGCGTTTTATAGCACACTAGGTACTTGACTTCCAACCGCTTTAGCTTTATAATAGCTATAGAAATTGGATGCAACAGGTACGCGACTACCTGTCCCAATTAGGCATTTACCGTCGGCAAACGGTGAGTGCCTTTTTTCTTTGCAATTTTCTTGGATAGATCGTCAGCAGAGCTTCCGTAGCGAACATATTGGCGAGACTCAGAAGGGAGCAGCCTGTGGATAACTCCGCTGACATAACTTATCCACAGAAATATCTTACTTTACTTCTACCTATTTTGTCAATCCATCTTTTGAAAATATTTTTTAGAGCCACTATTCTTTGTTGCATCAACATCTCATCAATATTACATTACTAAATATACACAAATATATGATGCTTGACCTAATGTGAACTCTGTTATATAATGCGATAAAAGGAGGCGTATAAAATGATTAGTGTTGACATCGGGTTTGGTAACGTAAAGACGTATGATGGAGAGGAGCTGTCTGCCTTTCCCAGCATCTATGCTCCTGCGTGGGAAGGTTACACCCCAAAGAAAGACGATCAGCTGCTTGAGTTAGACGGCGAGCGCTACCACATCGGCATGACCGCTCTCAAAATGAGTGGTGAATCCCCCTTCGATAAGGAAGACATCCTGCGCCACAAAATCTTCATGTTGGCTGCCATTTGCGAGGCCACAGACAAGCGCGACTTCGAGGACGAGGTTCTGCTTGGCTTACCCATCGGAGACTATGGATTCATGGCCAAGAAACTCCAACGGCTCAAAGGAGAATATGACGTGATCTACAATGGGAAGAAGCGTCATATCGTAATTACGAAAGTCAAGGTGTACGCTCAATCCGAAGCCGTCTACAATCTGCTCTTGAAAGACGATCCGTCTATTGGTCACAAGATCGTTGGTATCATAGACATCGGGCAAAAGACCGTGGACGTGGCGTATTTCAACGAAGGTACCTTCATTCGCGACCGCAGCGGCTCTTATGAAATCGGTGTTATCAATGCCTATCAGCAAATTGCCTCTGCCGTAGCCGATCAGCTTGGGTTCGAGGTCGAAGACTACGCAGCACGCAAGTACATCGACAAAGTACCAGATGTAGCCAAAAAGGCTTTCTCCGATATGGCAAGCGGAATAAAAAACCGCATCGCGAGGAAGCACTGGAATATGAAAGAAATTGACTCTCTCTATATCGTTGGAGGCGGCACGCCTTTCGTTGCTCCCTATTTCAAAGACACCCCTTATGTCGAACTTGAGATGGAAAAGGCTGTGTTTGCCAACGCTTACGGCTACTACGAGGGAGAGAAGGTGAGGAAATGAGCGCAAAGAGACTAACAACAGGCATAACACTTGAGCCAGCAGTGATGCACTATGTTCGCACGAAGTCAAAAGAGCTTGGGATCAACGGCTCTCAGTTCATAGAGTCTTGTATAGGCTTAGAAATATTGAACCCACTCAATCACAAGACTATTCCGAAAGCCATGAAAATCGCTGCCACGGTAGAATTGATTGGATTGGAAAAGGCACGGGAAGCCCTGGCTGAGGACTCCGATCTGATTTTGTCGGTCGTCCCAAAAGAAACTCCTATATTCGAGCCAGAGATTAAGCCGCTGCCAAAGCAGGGAGAACTGCCGCCGTCTATAAAGAAAATCGTAGAAGAAACCGTGAAGAAAAATATCCCCACATCGGGAGATATAGAAGCCGCGGCTTCTCGTGGAGTGTTTTCTAGCGACATCTCCGGTGTAGAACACAACACGAATCACGATACGAATCACGGCATAAAACCCAACATGAACGATAAGACGAACGATGTCGTAAATAGCATTGCAGATGATGTCGTGGGTAAAACATCATACGACAACACAGACAAGAATAACGGTTCAAAAACAGAGAAAGCGGAACAAATAGTAAACGACATCACAAATCGCATTGAAGAAATCAACATAGATTCTGTTGTAAACATGGGCACAGAACATGGCGTAAATGATAACACAGAAACAGACGTAACCCGTGATACAGAAGAAGACTTCTCCGATGTGAAAAAAACAGCGACGAAACCAGAGCCAGAGCCGAAGAAAAAGCGCATTATGAAGATGATATGACACAAAAAAAGAGACTGTTGCACGAGTCAAATTCGACTTATGCGGCAGCCTCTTTTCTATTTATGTGGCTTTTGCGTGCTCTTATGTAGCGCTCAGGACTCCTTGGGTTACACCCTGAACTTTTTCACGAAGCTCCCTCTTCGTCTCCTCAATGATCTTGTTCGTATATGCTTCCACGATAGCTTTCTTTCCCTCATCAGATGCCATCCACAAAAGAACTTCTTTCGGGTACTGTTCGAGAATAGAAACAACAGCTATTTGTGCCCCATCGGCAAGAATAAGAATCTCAGACGGGTCTATTCCAAGTTTCTCGGCTACATGAAACACCGTTGTAGTGAATACGCTTTTCTTCCGAGCCAAGCCGCTGTAAAACTGGGACTTCCAGTCAAGAAGCTCCACTAGCTCTTTCTGCTTCATGTCATGTTTAATCCGATACATCTCAAGCCAGTTGTGTAAAACTTGAGCAGGGAACGTCTTTCTCGTCGCGTAGTTCATGATTAACCTCCATTCTTCCTTACCCGTCATAGTCAATCATATATATATACTACACGTTTACTTTATCAATCTTTTTGATGATTGTCAACTCTTATCGACTACTTTTTACCAGTTTATAGCAATTTACAGCAGTTTCCTAAACTTGTTTCCTTTCAAGGACATCACATAAACCTTATTCATTTCGAGGGGAGTATAGCAAGAGTTAAACATCACAATATCATACGATTTTCCGCTTGGACATTCTATTGTAAAGAACATCATAGGCTTGCCGTTACGCTGTTTCCAGTGCTTGATGCGTCTTACAACACATAATACAACACGAATCTTGCTGCTGTCTTCGACAATCTTTCCCTTGGTATCTACCTTTGGCTCTTCATACTTTGGCACATCATATCGGGAGAATATGTCGTTGAACGTCATGCCCAACACTTCCATTTCTGCCGCTGATGCGTCAAATTCGTTTTTGCAGGTCTTATTCGCTTCTTCAATCTTCTGGTATACTTCCCATTTTTGGTTAGAATACTTGAGCATCTTGGAATGAGCCTCAGACTTCTTTTTTGTGCCATCTTTTGCCGATTCGTATACGGTCTTATTCTTCTCGTATCTCTCGGTGGCTAGCTCCAACTGCCTTTGAAGTTTATCAAGCGTGCCTGCTTTGTATAGGTTCTCCAACATGGATTGACGGTCTCCAAGAAAATCAAACGCACCCGCTTTTATGAGTGCTTCCGCTTTGTCTTTTGGTATGCCACCATAGTTATCCAGTGGTACAGGCAAGTCTCCTACACCTGCTATGTAATTCAGAGCCATTCGCAATGCTTTCTTGCCATCTTTATCGCGGACGATATGCCAGTCGCAAGTAGTTGATCGCGCATCCGGAGGCAATATTTTGATGCCGTGTTGTTTCGCGTCGTGAATATAGACTAACAAATCCTCCTGTTTATCTCCCTTGTAAGCATTGAGATATGAGCAGAAATACTCTATCGGATAATGAGCCTTGAGATATGCCGTCTGATAGCATGTGTAGCCGTATGCAGCACTGTGGGACTTGTTGAACTGGTATGCAGCAGCATTGGTCAGCCACTCCGCAAGTTTCTCCATGACATCTGAACTCACGCCCAATCGTTTGCCGTTATTTACGAATCGGGGAATTAGTTCTGCCATCTCAGATGGTATCTTACGTCCGATTGCGCGTCTGAACATGTCTGCTTGACCTAAGTCATATCCTGCCATAACCTCCACGATCCGCATCGCCTGTTCCTGATAAAGCATAACTCCGTAGGTGTCGGATAATGCTTCGGTGAGTTTTGGATGCAAATAGTCGTACGCCTTTCCGTTTCGCCGCTCTATAAAGTCATCCACTGTTCCCGATTGGATGGTAGATGGTCGATATAAGGCAACCAGTGGCACAAGATCGAATACGCTCGACGGTTTTATACCACCAAGTATCTTTCTCATACCCCCAGACTCTATCTGAAAGCACCCCAGAACGTCGCCATTACACAGCATGTCGAACGTAGTCTTGTCATCGTCTGGCAGATTGTCCACGTCTGCATTTGTGAGCAAGCATGTGTCCTCTATCGCGTCCAGCGTTTTGATCCCCAGTACGTCTTCTTTAAGCAAGCCCATCTTTTCGAGATCGTGATATTCGTATGCACACACATAATCGTCGCCTTGTTTTTCGATGGCACACCATTCCGTAGGGTCAGACGGAAAGAGCATAATCGCCGATGCGTGACAGCCGTAATTCTGAATGATTCCCACGAATTTAGATGCGAGGTCTTTTAAAGCCTCATCTGTTTGTTCCTCAATGGTCTTGGGTAAGTTTCTCAATGCAGATGGTTCGTAGCCTAATGCTCTCGCTGCACGTTGGATAGCGGCTCGTTCTCCCATGTAGCCGAAAGTGCGTACGTGATAAACCAACTTATACTTATCTTCGAGGTACTGTATGGCGTCCTGTCTGCGCGAATTAGGCACGTCGATGTCAACATCTGGACTCGAACTTCTCTTGTCGTGAGCAAATCTCTCGAATATCAGCCCGTATTTGATAGGGTCTATGCGCGTAATATCCATAAGGTACGCTACCAGACAGCCACCAACCGAACCTCTGCCGATGCCAATGCGAATGTTGTCTTGACGACAGGCTTTCACAAAATCGTGAGTCATGAGTAAGTAGTTGATGTAGTCTATCTTCTCCAAGATGATTAGCTCATGTTCTATTTGTTTACGATAGACACCGTGCTTTTCTTCCGGTACCACATTTTCTACCTTGCTTTGCCATCCCTCTTGTACTATGTCGCGAATTGCCTCCATAGGAGTTTTGCTGCCCAAGTCCATAGATGGAAAGTGATTTTCTCCGAATGGAATAGCCACAGCTTCGCATTTATCGGCTATCGCCATTGTCGTTGATACGACTTCTTCTATCTTCTCATCGGAAAGATATTGCAAAGCTACTCTTACTTCTTCTTCGCTATGGATATAGTAATCATCTGTCTGATAGTATGTTCCTTCAACAGGGTCAATCCCAAGCCACCTACGGTGTGTTTCGGCTTCATGCTTGTAGACATAGTGACTATCTTCGGTTACAAACGTAGGTATGCTAAGCTCTTCTCCCATAGCTACGATGCGTTTGTTGTATTCCACCTGCTCTTTGTCCGTTGCACACTGGATTTCAAGATAGAAGTCGTCTCCGAATATGCTCTGAAACTTCCTAGCGCGGTCATAGGCAAGGTTTTTATCCCACACTGGTATGTTGGTATGCTCTGACGTGTTTTTGCCTCTCCCGGACGATCCTACGACAGCGACGGCTTCAACGGTCTCCATCGTTGGATTTAATATGCCACCCATACAAGCCGACGTGACAACAAGACCTTCTTTATGCTTCTCTATTTCTTCCGTAGTCAAGCGCATGGTGTAGAAATAGTTATCGGGATTGTCTCCGCAGTTGCCATAGCCGACTGTAGCTAATCGAAGAAGATTTCTATAGCCCTCAGCATTTTTCGCCAACAATAGGATATGACAAGACGCTTTTCGGTCTTTGATGTAGTAGTTCGGAATCCAATACGCCTCCATACCAAAGATAAATTTGATGTTCGTCCCGTTCTCTTTGTTGTATTTCTGCGTAACCTTGTAGGCTTCCATTAGCCCAGATGTTGTACCATGATCCGTCAACGCCCATGCGGCTTGCCCTAATTCTCCGATTCGATTCACAATATCAGGAATCTTGGCGATGGCATCGCGCTTAGAATAGTGACTATGCCTATGCAGCCCTACGAACTTGCTCATAGTACGTCTCCGTCTTTGTCTTCCGCTCTGTTTTTATCTCCGTTTCTAAAGCCGCAGCTCGCAATATCCGACATTTCTGCTACAGACCGAATTGCCTCTAACCACCCGATGCAGTACGCTCGGTCTACGGCACTCGCGATTTCCTCCGCTTCCTCTTTCGTTTCATACCTGCCGACATGAGTTTTGAGTTGTCTTCCTGTACATACGCGATACTGCTGCCGTTCTGTATCAAACCAAACAGATGCAAGTTTCTTCACATTGTTGCCTCCTCTGCTTGTAGTCGCTCTATTGCTACGTCGTAGTATTCCTTGTCGATTTCCCAACCGATAAAGTTTCTCCTCATCTTTCGCGCTGCAACAGCCGTGCTACCGCTTCCCATAAATCCGTCTAAGACGACATCGCCCTCATCGGAGTGATATTTGATGCACTGTTCAAGCAAAGCCAACGGTTTCTGGTTCTGGTGTAGTTTGCGTCTCCAAAACACACGATCAAACTTCCAAACGTCTGTTATCCTGTGCCCTTTAAGGAACTTCCTGCCTTTATTCAAGAGCAATATAAACTCATATTGACACCCGAAGGCCGCCTTCAAATCGCCAGAAGTATGTTCATCTTTTACCCAGACAATGATATTCTTGAGCTTGAAACCTGCTTTTTTCACTGTACCAACAAAAAACTCTATCTGGTTAGAGTTGCAGAACATATACATTGCCGAGTCATCTTTGAGAACTCTGTAGCACTCTTTGACATAGGATTCTATAAGTTCTCTTCCCCTTGCGCCCTTATCTCCGTGAATCTCCTTGCAAGACCTATGAAGCTTATCTTTTCTCCGATTCGTTTTATATCCCATCAAATACGGAGGGTCCGTCACCACAAGATCAATACATTTATCAGGGAGGGACTGCATCCCAACGATACAATCGCCGTTATAGATGTGGTTAAGAGTAGGTGCTGTCATGAAACTACTCCCGTTCCCATGCCTAGTGTTTCCGGGGAGAAAATCACAACAGCAGAGGGAAAAGGAGCGGCTTGTTTGGACTCATTGAAGTGCAGCCTACCCTTGATAAAGCGAATACCATTACCACGGATCACTTTTAAGCAATAGTCTTGAAACCACTTCGTATCAGTCCTAGACGGCACCAAGCATACCACGGTAGCACCACCAAGAGCAGACTCGTATGCCTTTTTAACCCATTTCCCGATTTGCCTGCCATAGGGAGGGTTCATCCAACAAACGCCCTTCCACTGCCGTCTTAAGCCATCTTCCTCCGGTGTAAAATAGATAGGGCATTTTGCGTTCTCTTTTGTGGCACATACATCGGTATTAAACTTGAACTCTCTATTTAGCTCATCGAAGAAATCTTGTGGTGTTGCCCACATATCCGTATTACTGGACATCATACCTTTTGTAATTATATTTCCACTCCTCTCGTATATAAAAAGAGCACAGCCCAGATTGTGTCTAAGCCATGCTCTCCATACCTTATTACATCTTCACAGCGCCAGAATCAATGCAGCCGCGCCTGCTCCAAGGAAGAACGACTCAAAAGCGTTACGTCTGCCATGCTTCTTCTCTTCTTTTACGGCATCTTTGACCGCGATTTCCTTCTGTTTATTCATCTCTACGGCCGTTTCTTTGACCGCAATATCCACTTCGCGCTTGACGATCGGAGTGACATCGAGCGTAGTCTTAGACTCCTGCTCAACCACTAGCTTTCCCTTGTCGAACTTATGCGTTTCATTCGCCACCGTATCGAACTCGTACTGCTTGTCGTTGTACGTCATAGTGACCTTTGAAGGTTTCTGCGTAACATTCACGTCCGAATCCTTCGGAGACTCTTTTTCAACGTACCGAACTTCGGTTTCACCCTTGACCTGCACAGGCACCTTGATTGGCACCTCAACTCGCTCAACGACCTTCTGCACCACTGGTACTTCAACTGGCTTTTCGATTTCCTTCACGTTCGCATTATGGCGCACGCAAGAATACCACCCGCAAAAGAAAATGCCGACGCAGAGAAGAACGATCGTAGGAATCTTCCAGTACTTCTTTGTCGTAGCCCATGCAAGCCATCCAAAGTAAGTAACCCAGCTATATGCTGAATACGATGCATCGTTAACCTTCTGCTTAATATTTTTCATATCCATCTTAGGCAAAATTCAAACCTCCTTCGTTCTTATACCACAGAGCCTTGCCCCTCAGTACGTCTCCTCCTCGACTGCCGTCCGTTGCCCAAGGGCTAAACGTGTTACTCTCGGGCGTTCCCAATAGTTCCAAATCCCAACGATCACACGTCGTTCTCGGGCCATAGTATTCGTGCGAATAAATGCCATCTTCGTTGTCAGCAGCTTCTCCGTGCGTCATGACATGACCTTTGTCGATCGTCAGCCACAAGCCATCACACACAGCAACAACGGTCTTAGCCATGGCCTCGATCTGCTCTGTCGTAGGAGGCTCATCTCCGAGATCGTTCGTCGTAGCAAACGCGCAGCAAGCCATAGAAATGCCGATGCTTCCACTGTTCCTTCGATATGTATGACTAAGCACATCGGAGAAGTCTTCTGTGGCTACATAAAAACTGCCGTCAGAGTCAATGTTGATATGATAGTCGTCAAAGAGCTGTCCATAATGCCCTGCGCTCCAATGTAGGTACACCTTGGGTTCTCTTCCGTAGTTTCGCGCATAAGCCCATACAGATTCTCGCGCCGCAGATGCCATTTCATAGATTTCTTGCAAAGAAACTTTTCTCATATATTCTCCTTTCGCTCTCCTTTCTTATCTTGGTTTTTCTCCCTCGGGGGAGTTTAACTCACTGTCGATGCGATACTTGCCTAACGACTGCTTGACCAACCCATACAAGCTTGGGATCGCACCCAATGCGCCCAACAATCCTTGCCATGCAGAAGCCAACTCGAACTTATAGCCCCAGATGCCATTAAGCCAAAAACCGACAAGCCAACTTGTCCCCACGGCCATAAAAAAAGCGCTCCAAGCCAAAGCCAGAAGCGCCGCACACGCAAACGTATTGTGTCGTACCCAATCGGAGAAACAAACAGCGATGTCTACTCCGCTATGCCACAGTCTCCCGACCAGCCCACGGTTCTTAGTGTCCAATAGCCATACGAACCAGAGTAAGCAAAGCTGAACCCATTGCGGTCACAATAGCCCAAAAAGCCGTATCTTTACTCTTCTCTAATTCTTTTACCCTCCCTTCAAGCCCGAGAAGTCTAGCATTATAGACCTCTTTTGCTACATACTGAGAAGGAAGCTCTCTCTTTAGCTCGTTAAGTGCCTCAAGAATTTTCGTAGACTGTTCCTCCAATACCCTGAGTCGATACTCTAATGTCTCCTGTTCCGTACTGTCACCTCTTTTCTGCTTTTATGCGTCTTCATTCATCGTGGTAGTCGTACCTGTGCTTTCCGTGCTTTCCTCATTTGCATTCTCCATCGTCGCAGCCATCGACATAGCTTTTCTCTTATCGGGAACATACCCAATGATGCAATTCGGATTCTTGCACTGTCCAAGTTTATTTAGCTTATGAGCGCAATAAGGACAACGCTTCGGCAATTTGAAAAACCTTCCCATATTATCACTCCCCTTCGTTCGCCGTATCGCTCTTCATTTCGTTTTGCATGTCGTTGTATGCCTGTTGGATTTCTGCAAAGTCTTCACGAATACCCCTTACCGCTTCGTCGTCACCACGCAAAAAAGCAAGTGAGATACTCTTCGTGCAATTTGCCTGAGCGTCCTTATACTCTTTCTCCAGCTGGGCCTTTTCGGACAGCACGATCTTCGGTTCATACGATCGATAAGACCACACGCCAAATTTCCACACCAGACAATACCCTTTTCGATTCGGAGGAGGTGCTACAGGTGTCGTGTTCGGAGGATATACCCACTTTCCCGTTGCCGTGTCTTTGTTGCTCTCATCGAGAATGGATGTCCCACTCAGAACACCATCTTTGTCATACCTATATACGACTTTTACTTTGTTGATGTCAAACATTATGTTCTCCTTTCTGCTTTATCGTTTAGCCATAGCTATTACCTGTTCAAGAGTGTAGCCTCCCAGCTTATTTGCGTTGTCGGCAGTACCTCGTAAACTACCTTCAAAGCCGGCATTACAACGTATCTTTCCCGATGTGTAAATACTCTTGCCATTGTAAGCTCTTATCCATTCTTTATCGGTCATGTACCAACCGCCGCCGTATTTTTGCCAGTGAATACCTGTGTTCTCGCCGTTTACCCTAAACCAGTCATCTGCATATATGCTGCTTGCCGTCAAATCTTTTCCATTTAAAGAGAGTCCATTTTTATCAAGCGTATATTCGTGGTATCTCTTGTTACCTTCCCCAACACGAAAGGCGAAATATGTATCACCCTCCGGCGGCTCTTCAAGAGGATATGCGTGAATATATACACCTCTTTGATCTTTATGCCAATAGTTATGGTAATAGTGGGCAGGAAATATAGAGCGAATAGTGTTTTTGTTATTGGTGTCATGGACAAATACAATTCTGCCATTTATCGTATCGCCATTCTTATTGACCTTCGTGTTCGCTTTTTGCTCCGCGATGGTTTCGACTTCGTTTTGCGTCGGGATATATCTCCACTCCGTCCAGTTTCCGGCGCGATAGTCGTCAGGGCCATTATACATACGCGACCAATAACCGCGAGTGCTATGAGGGAAATAGATTTGCACGGTACGCCATTCGCCATCTGCACCATTTTCTAAGCGATTCACGACCAACAGCCCGAAGTTATATTCATTCGGCGGCGCATGATGAGCAGCATCCATTACAACACCTTGAATCTTATACGTCGTTGCCTCGGTCAAGGTGTTCCAGTCTACATCACCACCTACAACTCTATTGCCTATCTTGCGATAAGACTGATTGATTTCGTTTTTGCTATAGACTTCACTCTTGCTTGCCTTACCATCTAAAGCGTTCGTAATAGTGGTCGCAAAATTGGCATCGTTATTGATGGCACTCGCGATTTTCTGCAAAGTGTTCAACGCATCGGGAGACATCCCTCTGATAGAGTCGATGGCACTTTTGATTGCGTTATCTCCATCTTGTTTAATCTTGCTTATCGAAGAAGTAAGAGTTTTCTGTACGTCGGTGATGATATTCCCGATTTCCTGTAGGGTCTTGCCTCCCAACTTGTTTGCGTTGTCTGCTGTATCTGATGTACTGGATGCTGCAGCCTTGACTCCTAAGTAGGCTTGTCCATTTTCCGATGTGAAATCCAACCCACTTGAAGTTTCGGAAACCGTTATATTCCCAACTTTTAGGGTATTGCCCAAGCGCGTTTCATTTCCGTGGGTTACAACAAATATTCCTGTACCTTCTGGTGTCGTATATCCGTTAATCTCGCCAAATTTTACGTTATCGCCGATTTTAGCAAACTGAGTCATATCAACAAACTTGCCAGCGTTATCCCAAGACGTGCCATTCCATATCAGACAGTCACCTGCACTGACGTTATGCTCTTCATTTGCTGTTTTGATGCAGTATATCCAACCGCGCTCTGGGTTTTGTGGCAAATCGGAATAAGACTCGACTACACCTTTCCATGCAACGGAGCTGACGATCGTCTTCTGTATTGCTCGTATGTCGGCCAGTGCTTGCTGTGCTGTTCCCATAGCCACATCAACGATAGACTGGATTGCCCTCGCAGATTGTTCAGCCTTTACTGCCACCTCTTTTGCGCTCATAACAGTCGCATGTAGGTCTTTGACCGATTCCAAAGCTTTTATCGCATCAGTAGCCTTCTTCTTCGACTCGATAGCCCATGACCTAGAAGATGCCGTCTTTCCACTCGGAGATTCTATATCAACAACATCATCGGGAGAGCTAGTTGCTATAGCCCACCACTGAGACTCGTTTGCAAATCCGCTTGCCTCTTCTCTAAAGGCCATTGTTTCTTCAAAAAGATTCTGTGTCAAGGAAGCGTTTGTGTTGGATTCATTTGTGTAGTTTCTTGCGTTTTTTTCCAATGTGCGAATCTCAGTAAGTGCGCCATTGACCTCAGATGTCATAGACACCACATTTTCTTCTGCCGTCTTCGTGGAGGCTTCCAGAGTTTTTACATTCTGCTCGCTACCCTTTATAGATGTTTCTGTCTCCTGTAGCTTGGCTTCTCCTGCTTTTGCCATCTCTTTTATGCGGTCAAGCATAGACTTCGTCTCTGAAATCTTATTCTTTACATCTTCTAAGAGATTGTTTGCTGATGTAGCATTGTTCTGTACGTTCTGCTCCGATGCTGATGCTTTCGATGCACTTTCCGCAGCGGCTTTTGCCTGTTTTAGCGCTTCTTGTGCCTGTGCCTTAGCTGCCACTTCACCGAAGTTACCGTCTGACTTCATCTGCTCATACATATTCTTGACTTCATCTCGAATCGAAGAAATCTCACTCGTGTTTGTAATGTTGTCAAGCTCGTCCTTTAGATAGCGAAAGTTCTCTGCGATCGTATCATAAATGCCCGCATTATCCGCTGTAGCGAATGGTGTTTTCTTAGACACTACACCTTCTTTTGTGATAGCGTCCTGCGTGTCTCTCTGTTCTAAATATTGGAATCCCTTCAAGTTATCACCCCTTTTATATCTTGCCTACGGTCTTATAAACCTGTAACGTCAACAATCATGTATGCTATGGCATTTTGCATATATCCATCCCAAACGATACGGTCGGTAAGTGGAAGTCCATCTGTTCCATATTCCTCGTTTTGAAAATTAACCTTCCCTCGGTCTGGGAAGTACGCAAAAAACTTGTTCCCGAACGGCTCAAAAGAGAACGATCCGTCTGCATTTAACACCTCTACTCTGTGCATACTTCTCTCTGCGTCAAAAAGTACTACAGCAATGTCTTTGCCTTCTTGAAAATGCCCCTTTGGGATTATTACTGTTTCATTTTTCCAGTCTGTTAGCCGATAAATCATTTCTTGTCCAAGAATCCGCATTGTGGGAACGGTAGAACAAAAAGTAAGCCTGCCGTTTTCATCAAATATTTGTAATCCAGCATTTCCTACCAAAACAACATTTAGAGTAAAGTGAAACACTGTCAGAGACCTTAAAACGACATTGAGATCGCTTATATCTTTTGGGACTAGTGCTTTGATTATTGTTATGTCTACCCCGTCAACTACGCCACTATCTGCGTCAATAATTACGTCAGACCTACTACAGTGAACGGCATACAAGTCCTCCACCTTCCTCCTTGGTAAGACCAACTCAATACATTCTTCCTTGAATCTTTGTGATAGGGATCGAAACGGCTTAATGTAATACCACCCAACGAAAGCTGTGTCGAGAGAAGGATACGAGTTAGGCGTTTTGGTCAGTTTTTGGAACTTGTATTTAGAGAGAAGAGAGTATTGTACTGTTGATTCGTTTATAAGGGGAACTCCCCTCTCATCAATAACTTCAAATAATCCTATTTTCTGCACCCCCCCTAAGTCAACAATCACCGTAAATAACGATAAAAAAGGCTCGCGAATCTTGCTGTTTTTCCCATCGGAGAGTGCTCCCAACCAACGTAACACCTTCTGGAAATTGCCATACCCCATTGTTGATTTTCAAGATATAGCACCATGCCTGCCTCTTATCTCCAACAGGGATGTTAAAGGCTCCTGCATCCGGCCCGATCTTAATACTCCCCAAAAATCGGCATAACCTATCTGGTACGTCAAGTAGAAGCGCTCCGTTTTCTCCGAACACCTGTAGACCTACCCCATTACCACACCCCCATTCTTACTCTCAGACGATTGTTTGCGTCATAAACGCGAATCTGGTTACTCTCTATCTCAACACGCGCTCCAGATGTTCTTGTTCGCAAAAGACCTATGTTAGCCGACATAGCAGACAAAGAATCCACATTCAGCTTATCCGCAGTAATAGACCTTGACGCTATCTTGTCAGCGCTGATCGCTCCTGCTTTTATCATTCCCGATGCGATAAGGTCGTTGTCGAACCTTGTCTTTCCTGTGACATGAAGGTATTTCCCGTCTATCTTCGTTCCCTCTGCGGTCATGTTAATCTGGTTGATGACATCACCTTTGACTACGCGAGCGTTTATGCCATCTTGCAACTGAGTGAGCGCGGAATACCCGCTTTGCCCCGGATTCTTATTGAGGCTTGTGACAACAGATGAAATGCGATTTGCTTGCGCTGAAATTTGCGACGCGAGGTTTCTTGTCCTATCTGCCACCGTAGCATTGATACTGTCAGCGGTTTGTTTAATTTGAGAGGCTAAATTTCGTTCTTTATCCGCAAGAGTGGCCGTAATCTGTTTGTCTGTTTCCCGCAGCCCTAATATAGCTGTGTTGATATTCAAAATCTCCTTAGAGGACTTTGTGGCATTAGAGACAGCGTCCATTACGCTTTTGTCCATCTTTTTAATAGACAGCGTTCCATCTTCTATCCATTCCTCTTTGAACGTAGCATTGACAACACATGTGTATTCTGCTGAACGGAAACCTTCTCCGATGAGATCAACATAAGAGGCAGATACCTTGTAAATGTCTGGCTTCCCGTGGAACACATAACTATTTGCTTTCAAGTCCAAAACTTCTGATGTCCCCGCTCCGTCAACGTACAGCTTCATTCCCACAGCATTAACTGGAAACTCTTCGACAGAGATATTAACACCCCTAGGAATTTCCGAGAACGTAATACTTTTAGGAGCAGAAGGCTTGGGGTAGTTGTACTTCACTTTTGCTGGATAGCTCGCCTTTTTGAGAGAATTGATTGCATAAAGATAAACTGTTCCAACACGCGAAGTAAGATTCACGACTATAGACGTATCTGGTGTCCTGCCCAACATGCCTATTGGTGATCCTACGTTTTCGTTCAAGCGAAGTTCGTAGTAAATGACATCCGAATCGGAAACATCGTCCCAACGAAAAAGAAACTCTTTACTAAAATCGTATCGCAGGTTATATGGCATAGATGGTACTGTTTCCTTGGCTGTAACCTTTACGATCACCTCCGGTGCGGCGCTCAAATCCGACGTGGAGCCGCTTTTGTTTTTCGACACCACTCGAATACGATATGTTTCCCCCAGCACAACGCGACTCAAGATGAACTCACGAGGACTTTCTCCGGCAAATTTCCACTCTCTACTCCATCCAATTTCGTCTGCTGGTACACCTTCGTCAAATACGCCAATTTCTGTGCCGACAGCAGCCTTCGTCTTGTAGTACACTTGACCACATTCTATGGACGTACTTATTGGCAAATCGAAGAGAACATGAATGTCATATTTTGTGCTTCCGTCTTTGTCTAGCCTCCGTTGGGTATATGCTCTCACGTTTTTTGCGTCTTTTGGAGGAATCTCGTTTTCTTCTGTTGCCATGCTTTTGGCACCGATGTAGTTATGCCAGTGAATACCACCACTCAACTCATCACCATACAGATTGTCATTGTACTGACGACCACTTATTTCGTAGTCACCTTCTTCGGTTTCCTTTATCTCTGCGATGCGAATAGGAAGATCTTCAAAAACGCCATGATAAGAGATAGTTACCACATCGCCCGGCTCAAGGTGCATACCTTCTACGCCAGTCTTAAAAGATAGCTGTAGGGGACACGCGAGGTTCTGATCGCGATAGAATCTAGCCAAACGTAGGGCTTGATACTGTGACGTGCAGCCGTTAAGCTGAACTTCTTTCGTGATGATCTTCTGGCGCTCTTTCTGGTCAGCATAGTCCTCACAGATGCAATGTACCGTCTTCCAGTTGTTACGCGGGTCTACGATTGCCACACTGTACTTATTCGGTGTTTCAGATAAAGCCAAAGGAGCTACTGCCAAATCGAAACAATTATCATCGTTGAACCTGTACGATATTGGTGTTTCTCTTTCGATATGGAGCTTGAATTTGCCATTTGTAAACGTCATATAGCCACAAAAATTGGCCAAAATTTCCTGCAGCCATTCGATGGCACTCATGCGTTGGTCGATAATCATGTTAAGCTCATATCGCTTCTCGCGTACCGTAACCCCCACTGGGTCAAGATACGATATAACCTCATCGCAATAGTCAGCAGACTCTTTGAAGCTATCCTCGTCCAACATCTCTGGGGTTATCCATTTACCCAAGCCATAACGCTTTGAAAGCAAAAAATCCCTCAAACACATCGCAGGGTTTGTGGTATATTCAACCTTTCCGGAGCGAGTGTCCATGACCTTGAGGCCTTCAACCAAACACGACACAGACGGATTTCCGTTCAGTTCTTCCGATACGGTGAAATACATATCGAGCCAAGCCATCTTTGGGTAGCCGCCTGTTTCGTCGTAGTTCTCCGGAGGATCGCAGTCATGGAATGTATATGACGTACCGCCAGTAACAGTGTCCATCGTAAGCGCTGCAAAATCTGCATAACATCCTGCGTCTATACTGTGAATATCTCCCGGATATTTGCTCGTAGCGGCAAACGGAAATGCTTGCCAACCATCGCCTAAACGATTGATATAAGAAATAAGACCAGAAATACTGACCTGCCACTCCCAAAATGACTTATCGTTGCTTCCTTCAAAATCGCTCTTATTTACCAACTGGACTTCTTTCGACTTTTCTCCATAGATGAGCGTAAGTTTTTTCCCAGACAGATGGATTCCAGCGTTCTCGTACTTGATGTTCCGGACAGTAAAGATTATGCCGCTTTTATTTTTCTTTCCGCTTTCTTTTTCTGGGACAAGAAGCTCGTTTGCGGTTACACTAACAATCCTGTTGATTCCACCTTCGCACAAGACTACATGCTTATGGAGCTGCTTTGCGTCTGCGTCCGTCTGATGGAATGTCTGATTGCCTGTAATTAGTCGTCTTCCGTATACAAGCTGAACTGGAACGTCTGCTGTCATTTGTTCTTGCTGTCGATCGAAACGCTGAACGCTTACGTTGCCCTGATGATTTGAATCCATTTTGTTCATCGCTATTGCCGTCCAGACACTACTAAACAGTGACGCACCCATAACGAACCGAGAAATAGCACTAAGTCCTGAACCGAAGAAACCGAAGCCCTGCGAGATAAAGCCAAAGACGATCGCTCCGAAGAGCTTTCCCGCGTTTTTCCCTCCACCCTTGAAATGGGCATGTCTAAACAGTCTCTTTGTCAGTCGTTCTGTCTCTTTGTCGCGCGGATGGAAGGGCTGCCAAGAATAGCCATATCTGTTGTTCTGAATATCAAACAGTGCCCCATCGAAGAAATTGAACATCATATCACCTACCTGTATTGAGTCTCTAAGGGAATAGAGGGGAATCCGCTAAAGTGTTTCATGTTATTGTACCTGCGGCACATGTCAGCAGATTTGTCGCATCCCTTTTGAAGCGTGACCTCTATACCTCGTACATCTTGGGCGAAGTTGACGTTGAGTGTAATTGTATTCCCCTCTGATTTGTGAATAACCCTAGACTCCCCTTCTACAGAAGCAACACCATTGCGCCAGTAGTTACTAGGCCACGATCCTTGAACAGTAATTTTATTCCCATCTACACCCGAAATACCAACCTTTTCTATTCCTAAATCCATACCACACTCAGAGTCTCCGAACTCACTGTTACACGCAAGACGAAAATCACGGTTGGGACATTCGATGTCAGGTATGCGTGATTTAATCTTACAAGTGAACTGCCCATCGGAATAAGAAGGCTCGTCGATATAACCCGAAAACACAAGCTGAATTATGCTCGGGTCTGACAACGACTCCGGATAAGATATACGTGCTACGGTCGCATTACATCCACGAAAATCAAAGCCTTGAATAACGTAGGATAACAACTCGTAGGAGCAGTCACCCAATGTAACCTCACACGAATCTGTGATGTTGTCCATGCTCTTTGTGATTTCTCCACGCTTGAATGGCACTGCGATATATTTTTCACCGTTATATATGATGTCCTCATCACAAGCTGCTATACGAGTGATCCCATTTCGTAGTTCCAAGACGTACAGCTCTATAAAAAACGGATTGCCGCTCTCTTTGGCAACTTCCATTTGAACCGGTAATGTTGATGGCATATACTCACCCCTTTCTCCGAAAAGCATATTTGAAGTACCTGCTCCACCAGTCGCGATGATAGATGGTACTTGTCGTTTTACCGAACTTCACGGGTATCTGCATAGCTAACAGTTTCCCATACGAAAGGTATATCCCGAGATGAACTTCCCCTTCGATTCCAAAGACGACCAGATCGCCATATTGTAGGTTTTCGTATGTAACCCTATCCATGTTTTTTAGAAGGTATGCATAGAGCCTACGCCATGCGCCAAAACTCTTGCCCTCTATAATAGGTTTACCGTCCTCGATGTGCTCCTTATATCCGTGTTCACGGTAGAACAAGCGACACAAACCTAAACAGTCGCATTTATCAAAAGAGGACTCCCCAAAATAATGAGGAATCCCCACAAACATATTGATGTCATGCACACTATCTGTGTTCTTTGTCATTGACTACCTCCAAATCCATGCTCGTTTTGTAGCCAACGATTTTCTGCTGCTCTCTGAGGTCTTTTATCTCAATCGAATCGGGAAGTATAACCCTATAGACTGTGCCTCCCTTTTTCATAAGCAGCGGAATACGGCTGTGAGAATTAAACAGGTCGATGATTTTGTCTCTGTCTTTTTTTAAGCCGCTCCAATTACAGGACAGTTTTTCATGGGGATAGGTAGACTTAATGCGCCTACCCTCCGCGCCCATCTCTAAGACCTGTACGTTGTGGTCAATCGACTGCTTGATCTCACCATGAGGAGATGGAAGCATATCTGTTTCCAATGGCAGTCCGTATTTCTTTTTTTGCTTCTCTACAGAAAGGTCTATCGTGCATTTGAACCCAACAGGAGTAGAGCACTCATACAGCCTTGTAATGTTTAGCACATCGGAGAAATGGCAAACCTCTTCAACACCGTCGTACTCAAAAAGAAACGCTTTGTACTGTCCTTTGTGATCGTTGTAGAACCGAATCAATCGTTCCATGTCCTTAGTCAAGCCAGACACGGTAAACGAATATTTCTTCTTCGATGCGATACGCGTGCGTTTGTACTTTTTGTAGCCGCTTTCGTATTCAGTTTCCTTGCTTCCCCATGAGTATGTAATCTTGACTTCCCCTCGGGGAAAGAACAAAAACTTATCTAAAGCCATGCTTCTGATGACCTCCCATGATTCTGTTGAACGCCCTAGGGTTCTTCGCAATAGCCTTCATGACTTCCGCGCTAGACGCTTGCGTATTAAGGATAACAGGCTGAACAGGAGTCTCCTGTTTGTTTCCTTCTCTAACGTCCTCTCGAAGCCCGGCAAGCAAGTTTTCCATCTTCTCGTTCGATGCCATCTTTATAGCACCGTTGGCTTGGTTGAACCTACGATAGCTTTCCATGGTAGATGGTTTCATCGAAGGACTCATGCTTGTTCCCAACGAACCGCCATTCATGTAGCGTTTGAATCCGTCCATAGCAGGAGCAAGTTCTGGTTGATTATTGAGCATATCGAGAAAAGGAATCCCCAGTTTGTCTACGCTGTCTTTTTTGATGATATATTCACCATCAGACGTGCGGATAAATTGTCTCCGATGAGCCAGATACGTCAAGATACTATCGCTAGTACCCGTCCCAGCTCCACGAATAAGACCGCTCCTCGACGAACCACCAGATGCAAAACCCGAGACACTACTAGGAACATAACCGCCTTTAGCGAATATACCAAAAATAGAGGACAACCCAAACCCGCTAGATGCAGATGAAACAGCCATCTGTGCAGTTAAAGCTCCAATAGCCATAGTGTTGGCCGTCGTGACGGTCGCATCCGTAGCCGTGGATGCTTGCTGTGTAACCGTCGCCAACTGAGTAGCTGTATTGCCCAACGTCTGAACCGTAGTTCCCGTGGTAGTAACAGCCGTGTTCGCTGTAGTAGCTGCTGTCTGAGCGGTCATGGCGGTCGTGAGACTCTGTACGGTATTCCCTATCCCACCGTCATATCCAATTCCGCTGCCATTTTGAATAGACGGGAAGAATCTGCTCTGATAAAATGTTGACATCGCCGATCCTACAAGGGATTGAGTCCGCGCCGTCGGATTCCTTCGAGAATATTTCCCTCCAAGAATATCGTCCATCGCACCCATGCTTTCATGCTTGACTCCAAAGATATTGTCAAAACTTCTCCGAATCGTAATAGATGCAATTTGTTTCACGATGTCTCGCAAAATGTCTTTCAAAGAATTTCCCTGGACAATCAGCTTATCGAAGAAATCAGTAGCCATGTCGCTCTCTACACGGTGCAATTCCTCGGCGAGTTTACGGTAGTTTTCTGTCGCTTCCTTGACAGCTTCGCTCTGAGATATTACAGCCTTTTCTGCATTTCGGTATGCCTCCGTGCCATTCTGAATGATAGAAGTATTAACTTCGATAGACCTTGTAAGCCTGTCGATTTCTTCCCTTTCTTCACTTGTGAGGTCTTTCTTTTGTTTGAGAACTGCAAGAGCCTTCTTATCTGCTTCGATTTGCTTCTTGGCTTCATCTACCTGCTTATCGTTATTCGCTTTTTCTTGAGCCAATCGCTCTTTAAGTCGAGACAATTCCGCTTCCGCAAGAGCTTTCTCCTGTTTTGCCCGCTCTGTCTGGTTAAACCAGTCACGCTCTGTACCGTTTTCGTCAACAGCGCTAGACAAAATACTGCGCTTATATTCGTATGCTTCCCGCGGGTTAAGGTATCCACGGAGAGAATTAAGCCTATACATCTGGTCTTCGTGCTGATCGGTAATGCTGTTTCGCGATTTACGCAGCGCTTCTGCTTGCTCTATGATTTTACCGCTGTCTTTACCCCCGACTTTTTCAAAACGCTCTTTCTGCTCGTCTAATGTGAGGTCAGCCCAAGACATGTTGTCGCTTTTCAAAGCTCGCTCGATTTCCGGATGCTGCAAAAGGAAGTCATTCACCTTTGTTTGTGCGCGAATATACGCTTGGTCTACAACACGCTTCTGCCTCGATAGATCGGTCAGTCGTTCAAGCTCTGCGATATATTCTTTCTGCGAATCGGAGAAATTGTCTCCATAGAACTTCTTAGAGTTTTCGATCCTCTTAGATGTCATTTTGTATTTTTCTTCCGACATCTCCATGAATTTCTGAAACTCTTTTGCGTAATCATAGCCAAGACTATAAACAGAGCCGTTGTTATTGCCGTAATATTTCGCGAGAAGGTCGTCCTTGTACTGGGAGTCCGAGCCAACACCCATACCACCCTTTGCGACATTTGTTTTGATAATCCACGCAGGCGTTTGATACGATTCATGCTCCGCAAGTGTTCTGGTGATAATCTTGTCGGCATCAGAGGAGTTGCCTACGATATTGCCATTGCCAGAGTAAATCATGACGTGAACATTCTGCCCATCGCCATCGGACGCAGGGTTAGAATCTCTTGAAACTCCCAAATCGTTAAAGGAAATAATATCGCCTTTTTCGAGTTGAGACTCACTGAATGGCACAACACTATAACCGTCACCCATCATACGTTCTATGAGCGTGGAAACACGGAACACTTGATCGTCATACAACCCCTTAAAGTACCCCTCTACTCCTGCAAGAATTTGATCCACTGCCTCGACGCATCCCACAGCATGATTCATCATCGTCTGCCCAAGGTTATTGTTGATACTGGCATCCAGAAGAGACAAGGACTCAGCGCCATCGGAGAAACCAGTTCCTTTTGCGTTACGCTTGGGAACAGCACCTGCAGCGTTTTTGAAGTCATAATGCTTATCCATGTACTCGGAATTTGCCACTGTCTGAGCAATAATAGAATTTGCTTCTTCTTCACTTTTCCCAATTCGGAGAAGATATTGCTTGGATGCATCTTCAAAAGAGGCTACTCCGTTGTCAAGAATCTCATTCCATACGTCAGCAAAGACACCGAAACTATTGTGAGCATTACGCGTATACTCAGAGGCGTATTTCTCCCACATATCAGACGTAACCCCCAATGGGTTATCAAACGAATCCGACTTCATGCTGTGCACATCTGTACCATTGATCGCCGCAGCAAGTGACATGAGCGCAGAAATCGAAGTCTTGCCCTTGAGTGGGCTGTTTTCTCCCTCTAAGACAGCAGCTACGCCCTTATCAAACTCTGAATCAAAAGACCATTCCTCTTTGTCTTCTTTTCCTTCACGACCTTTTTTACTCTTACCTTCGCCGCCTTTTTCGTCTGGCATTGTTGCGTCTCGGTCGTAGTTGCGGTTCTCATTTGTGTTGTCTATATCTTCTGGAAGCTTAATTCGAGTGGAAGCCTCACGTATTTTATCTTTTTGTGCTTGAAGGTCACTCTGTCGCGACTGTAGGTCTGGAAGTCCCTTTTGTATCTTCTCCATGTCCCACAGTGCTTCTGGATTTAAATTAGGATCAGTTACCTTTGATATGTTTTCCCATGCTTGACTATCAGCCCACTCTTTAGATTTGCCAAGCCACGCCTTCTCATTAGCTACCCACTCTTTCCCCATGACCGCCTTTACTACTTCAATCCCAGGAAGAGAGGCAGCCCCCATGATAGGAATATTCCCTGCGGCGCGGAACTGTTCTCCTATATCATCAGAGAGAAGACCCTCGCCAGTCTGAGCGGCATAAGACATAATAGAATGTACACCAGCGATAACAGCATACAGACCGCGATAAACAAGAGCTAGTTTCCCAGCAGAATAAGCCTCTGTCCTTAAGGCGTCTATGCGATCTTGCGTGTTTCGTATAGCAGTATCGGTAGCCGCTATATCCGCGTCAACTTCGGACTCCTTGTTAGTGATAGTAGCCAAAGCCTTATCTTTATCTGCTTGAGCTAGTTTTTCAATCATGTCAAGATTCATTTTGCCATCTTCCATAAACTGATCGGAGTTTTCATGAAGAATGGTCGCAAGACGCTCGCTAATAAGCTCCATGTTCTTTTTTATCTCGTTCTGGCGTTCTAACGAATCGGAAGAGTTGTCTGATGCAGCTTCAAGTGACGTTAATTCATCTGCAAGTTCGTTATACTTCTTCGCAAGTCGCTCCGCTTCTTCACTGTTTCTTTTGCTTTGCTCTTCCATTTCCTGCGCAGAAACAATGGCATCTTCTGTCTCTTGTTTTAGCTTCTCAGCCTTTTCGGCAGCTTCTCCCAGTCCTTCTGCCTTTACTACGAAATAGATAGAGGCTACGGCAGCCAAAGCAATAAGCATACCCTGAAGCCCACCAAAAGCAGCAATTAGTCCTGTTGCCGCTGATGCCGCTCCGTTTGACGCAACAGACAAGAGCCTCAAGGCCCCCGCTCCCTTCTGTGCCGCAGGAGTAACCTTTTGAACCATAGGAACCGCCCTCGCTGTCGCTAAGTTCATCTTTCTTGTATTTGCAGCAGCAGTTTGTGACAAATTAGAATACCTTTTTAGGTTTGCCCCACCTTGTCTAAGCATAACACCATTTTGAGCCAAGACCATATTCGTTCTCGTCAGTCCTGCCCTCATGGTGGTTTGTGTAGCCGTGGCACTCGAAGCCGCTCCGCTTTGCCGCACTAAGGCAGACGTATTGCTTCCGTGAGCCGCAGTATTCGTTGCCAAGGCTCTGCTTTGCGTACTTAATGCAGTTGTTTCCGCAGCTACACTTCTTGCCGCATTTGCATGAGCCGTAGCATTTGCCGTTGTTGCAGACGTATTCGCACTGGTGACCGATGTGGAACCCGTCGTAGCACCCGCCGTAGAACCCGATAGAGAGCCAGACGTTTTGTTAAACTGAATATCGCGTCTTGAGAAATAATTGGCTTTTGCGTCCGTAACAGTACCAGAACCAACGCTAGGTATTATCCCTGTAACGCCAACACCAGAAGCTCGCGTAGCAGTCCAAGCCCCAGCAGCCCTTCCCGATGCGCGTGCAATCATATTCAAAAGCGGAGGAATCAGCTTGTATGCCGCGACGACTCCCATGATTCCCTTTGTCCATGTATAGGCGTGGGATTCTGTTGTACTCATACCCTTGGTTATATGGATAAGCAAATTGAGAATCCACTTCATGTCATTAACTAATCCGTCAGTGCCAGCTTGCTGAAAAACAGACGCGATATTCGCCTTGAGCGTTTCGATTTTGCGGTACATCGTGTCCATCTGGAACTCAAGCTGTTTATTCGTGAACCCAGCAGAATTACGAGCAACACCTAATGCACGCTGAATCTCCTCGTAGTTGTGAAGGATTGCCGACACCTTGGAAACTTGAAACTTACCACCAGAAATGGCAAGCAAGAAATCAGTAACACCCTTTGTGTCTTTTGGTGTAGTTTTTAGAGCCAAAGAGATGTCCATGATAATATCTTGAAGCGGGCGCATTTCCGTCTTACCTGTTTCTCCGACTCGATAAACCTCAATTCCAAAGTCCTGCATAGCCCTAATGGCTTTATCTGACTGCATCGAAGAGAACATAGACTTGAGTGTAGTACCGATCTCGTTACCCGTCTTGGCCGTGCTACGAACACCAGTTGCAATAAGAGCGTTCAGGAACTCAAATGAGACACCTGCTGCGTTTGCCGATGCGCCTGCTTGACGAACACCTTCCGTTAGGTCTTGTGCCGATGCGCCAGACTGGTGAGCCAGTGCCGTCCAGATGTCGAGGATATGAGCAGAGCGTGCCATCAAAAGGTTAGAGTCGTTTGTCTGCATGTTGAACTGAGCAAGAGCAGATTCAAGACCTCTCGTGGCTTCCAACATGTCGAAGTTATCAACGGTAGCCATTTTTGCCGCTTGCAACGTAAGAATGTTTGTGTTCTCTGTGCCAAGGCTGTAATCTCCGCGACTGTCATCATCGTGACCGTACATACGTCCGATAGACTTGCCCGCTTCCATAACGTCTCTGATACTTTGCCCATATTTTCCTGCAATATCCGAAAATGCTTGAAACTGCTCATTGACATTCTTCTGGCTTAACTCAAGTTTTGGCAACACCTGCATGACACCAGCCATAGCAAGCTCATATTCTTTGATGTCGTGAAAGGCCTCGAACGGAGTGTCAACGATAGCGTTCTCAATGGCGTTACCGATCTTCCAGTTTGCCGCCTCTCTTGCGCGTTTGATGATGTTCCCAAATGTAAGCTCGGTTCTTGCCGCTTTAGAGATTTGTCGATTGAACTCTTCCGCTTGATTGTTGAGTCGCATAAGCTCTGTACGGGCTTTCTCGAAGCGAATCTTGTCTGCTTCATTGCCAGTGCGTTTGAAGGCATGGAACATGTTTTCTGCAGTTTCCCGAGCCTTATTTAACTCTTGACGAAACCTCTGATATGCTGCCAACGGAGGCTTATCATTCTGCCACCTATTGACTCCCATCATCATGTTTTCTGGGGATATGCGCCCCGCAAGGTTTGTTTGTCCCATCGAAAGAAGAGTTTGTTTGATTTTGTTGATGCGTGCAATCTCTGCGTTAAAGGCCGCTTGTGTGTAGACTAAACTGCCATTACCCTTATGCTGATTGATACGTCTCTGAATTTCTTCGATGCGAGAGTTTAGAGAAGCCAGTCTATTTGCGTCTGACTCTCTTTTCCTTGCCGCCTTCTCCCGTTCACGCTGTGCCCGAATCTCTGCCTGTTCCTGTTGACGCTTCGCCCTCTCGATATTACGCAGTCTCTCCTTCTCAGCTCTCTCCGAGGCCGCCTGTGCTCTCTGGTTTGCGCTGTTGTCATTCTTGACTCTAGCCTCGCTCATCAGTGCCTTGACTTCTGCATACCGCTTCTCAAAGTTATTCAACTGCTGTTTGAGGTTATTGATAAGACTGTCATTTCCCATCGAAAGAGAAAGTGCGCGTTCAAACTCTTTGCGTACAGAACCCAGGTCCCCCATTTCTTCTTTCATGCGTGCAATTTGCTGAGTAAGACTATTAAGCACACCGATATTCTGCTTCCATGACGAAGTATCGACGACACCCTTGCCAACCTTAGCATATTCCTTCTGCATCTCACGAATCAGTTTTGTCTGCTGCTGAATGAGCGTCTTGACTACTTCCGCATTAGTCTTCTGAACTTTCGTGCTGTCATTCGATGACTCTGCGATTTTCGTAATCGCATTACGCATAGAACCCATAAGAGTTGTGACGTTGTTGAATTTGATATTTGAAACCTTGTCCAAAGCCGCCGCAAGCTCGTTTATCTGAGTAATCGCGTCATGAGCCTTGAAGATAAGGTCTGTTTGCAGTTTTTGTGATTTGTCTGCCATTTTTTGAGAAAATACCTCCTATACGATGGATTTTTAGACAAGGTTATGATATGATGTACTTGAAACGATGAGTAACAATAAGAATCGAGCGAAATAGAGAACAAAAAAAAGGGATGGAGATGACGAACATGGAAATATTACGTTTGACAGGGCTGCTCGTTCTCTTCTTGTGTCTACCTGCTTTTCAGGCATGTTATGCCTTTACCCCTAACCCCTTCCCGGGCTTCGACAGAACGTATTTCCTTTTAACCAGTAGCAACGTAAATGACGGAATAGGCTACGCAAGAATAAAGACAAGGCTTCCCGATAGAGAGGAAGGAGGATATACCGTTTCCTGTTTCACGACAGAGGAAAACACAACGGTCGCAGTCTATAAAAAAACACAATTTGATTCATATAGCGTTGTAAAAAGAGCCATGATAGAATTGAACGTCGATGATAAAGAAAGCTATAGCGGAGGAGTAATTACCACTAACGCCGTAATGGCAGCGATGGGATTTGACAAAAATGACATAATCCGTTTCTTTGACGAAATTAAGACGGCAGAGGAAAAGTATTACAAAAAAGATCATCAGCTCATTCGTTCCCAAACAGTCTATATCAGCGGCATCGTTTCCCCTATTTCTTGCACTCTGTACAACATAATTGACCTAAATACAGCAACCGACCGCAAAAACACTCGTCAAGTCATAGTCCTTGATGTAGGGCAATAAGGAATCCGAATCAAAAAAGGCAGGAGGTGTAAATCATGTTTTTCGTAGGTACTGTTCCCACCGTGATCGCTGTCTTGGTTATGTTCTTCTTGCTTTTGAGGAAAGACGGAGCTGCACTCGGTGTCATTGCCGGAATAGCCATTATTTTCATACCAGACTATGGAAGGGTTCTGGTCTTTGGCTTTTTCTGTGGTCTGACGTTATGGGCTTTAGCAGACAATCTTTTTGGAGCGGCGAAACCTTGGTTTACCCTGCTTGAACCTACGACACCCTACCTAGAAAACAAATATTGGATGCTCTTAGCAAGAGCGGCAGACTACACAGGTGCAGTTTCACTTATAGGGTTCTACCTGTCTATGGGTCTTGTTCTCACGAACCTTTTCTTTACCGAAACAAACTTTGTAAAAATGACGATCGACAACAGAGACGTGTTTCCCCTTTATGTTTGGATATGGTCTATAACCTTTTTGGCAACAGTTCTCTTCATAGGATTTGCTTTTGTTCGCGACATAATGTCTATGGTAATTAAGACGAGAGAATAAGCCCTAGAGGTACACATTTGACAAAAAATCACTTCTAGCTGTTTGCCAACATAAACTCCATAAACTCTTCTGCGCCGCCACGAGTCGTCTGGATTCCTTCCAGTTCGGCTCTTTCTTTTTCAGCGTTGAGACTCATGCCGTCCATCAGTTCTTCCAGCTCGGGAAAAGACAGCTCATTGATGTCTCTCACTGTCATAGACGTGTTTTTTACGATGGAAGCGACAAGTTCATTCCACTGGACTCCGCTTTCTTTTTTTTTGCCTCTTTATAGCCGCTGATGCCGAAGAATACGTTAAAGATTCGAGGAATCATAGCCATATCGACAAAACCCGCGATTTCTTCCTCCGAACACTTGCCACCAAAAGCCATCACCAAAAGCTCCATCATCGCATTATACGGCTCGTCCGAAAAGGCTTCCGATGCGTCAACGTCCTTGCCGGATGTTTCCTTCTCCTGCATCTCCGTCATCTTCTTCAAATCGGGAGAAAGGAAGTTCAAAATAGCCATATCTGTATGAAACTTTGTGATAAAATGGCGCAGCTTGTTCTTGTCTTTGATAAGCGCGGGGAAAATTTCCCTATCCTTGCCATCTCGGCATCGGATAAAATTGTCGTCTTTCGTTTCCGTTTCTGCTCCCATATTTACCTCCTATCTATGTTTATATATTCCATATACAAAGAAAAAAGGAGCTACCTTTCGATAGCCCCATAATTTCCTATATACTGACGAAGGATTACTCCGTGATGTCAACCACCGCGAACGACCAGAACTTGCCATCCTCACGCTCGGGATCGGCGATACCGAACTCAAGCTCGGGAGCGAAAGCGTTCTTGTGCTTAAGGTCGAGCTTAAGGGAACCGTCGGAACGAGCCTTGTAGATCGTAATCATCATCTGAACCTTGCGGCCGTCCTTCTGAATCATCGGCTTGGAGCGGAAGAGAATCTGGACGAAGCCCGGAACAGCAACCGTGTCAACGTCAACGCCGATAGCCTTCGTCGCGGTCTTGTAGCAATACGTGGCTAGGAGCTTCTTGTTTGCATACGACGTGTCAACCTTGTTTGCCGTAACAGGAACAGCCTTGCGCTCGGAATCAACCAACATGAGCGTGCTCAGGTCTGCCTCTGTAGCGTGAGCAAGAGTAAAGCCGCCGTCCGTCTGAATTTCAACCTCTTCGTCCATAGCAAAGACCGTGGCTTTCGCCGCCATGCCAACGCCCTGCGTAAGTGCGACCGTCTGCGCGTCCATAGAAGCGTTCTTGAAGCTGACCTTGCCGTTCTTCTCCGTCTGGTACTGGTAGAGGCTCGTGTTCGACTCACCGCCGTAGATGTCCTCCATCTTAGACGAGAACTCGAAGTTTGCCTCCTGCAGATGGATATAGCCGATGTTGCCATGACCGTCATTGATGATGGCTCGACCAGTGCCCTCTACAAAATAGCTCGTATTCTTTGTCAAGTTTTCCATATTTTTGTCTCCTTTTCTTTGTTGTAAAATGGTTTTGAAATGTGTTTAGCTTAGATATGTTTGTGATGGGGTATGCTTGTAGTAAGGTATGTTTGTGTTGTTCAGCGGCTCTAACGATGTACAGCGATCTACGGCGAACTACGACGATCTATGCCCATATAAGCGGTCGATACTTCTCCGAATAGATAAAGACACCTTTCACATCGGAAGCAATACTTGCTCTTGAGGTGCAAAAGATGTCCATATCCTGTAGAATCTGTGTAACAATCCGCTTTAGCTTTTTGATGTCGCTGTGGCTCTTGCAGTAGTAGTCTACGGTCAAGAATCCGCGAATGGCATAAATGTTGTCTGTCTCCGTTGCGCTGCTGAAATACATGCTGATGAAGTTTACATTGTCTGCCGTGGCATAAGACATTGGAGTAATCTCTCTATGAATACGCTCCGATCTCGCCTTTGGAGTCGTAGGATTGCCCAAGAGAGCTGTCAATTCTGCATTTTTCCAACACGCAGCATATACTGTGTCCAGCAACTCCATATCATCCAGCATATATAATCACCTTCTTTGGAAACTCTTTCATAACGTCTGTAATCACGTTTGCAATCGCTTCTTGAATCTCTTTATACAGCTCTGGCTCAAGGGATTTTACCGTTTCTTTGATAACGTGTTTTGCACGAATCGGAAAGAATAATGGCTGTCCATAGAAAGTCTCGATGACTTTTCCTTTTAAGCCGCCGTGAGAAAAGTGACGCTTTCCGTCCAAGTCCTCATAGTACCCATAATCCCTGCCGACCGTAGCCAAGGCATGACCGAAGCGATCTTTGTTGAAAAGATGGCTGTTTACATAGTCGCTGAGAAAAGGATTATCCTTCGTTTCCATAAGACTTCCCTTGCCATATTCCGCGATCCATGCTTTCTGACCTGTAGCGCATATAGCTCTTGCAACAACGTCTTGAGCTACCGTAAGTTCCATGTCTCCGATTGAAGCGTTTCCGTCAATGTTGTCCAGTGATGCCCAGCGCTGCACTACGATTTCCTGAGCCGCTTTGCAGTATCTCTGTACGACGATGCGAACCGCACTAAGGAACTCTTCTCTGTAGTCTTTCAACTTATCCAAGACTCCTATTGTCGTTCGATGTCTGTACCGCAAGCAGGCCGTCAAATTTCGTGGTATCAATCGCATCGACACAGAAGTTCTGTCCGTCCAAAACGATCCTATCCATTTCTTTGACTCCGCACTTGGGCATACGGAACTCTTTCGTTGTGCTTGGGAGTAATCCAGCATCCATGAGGCGCATTGTCGCGTTCACGGTGACGTGGTTTGTCGGCACTGTGTCTATAAGACTAAGCTCGCTTCCAACAACCTCGTCATCTTCGTCGTATTTCGGAGTAGACCTATATATCTTAGCTTCTCCATTACATCTGTAAACTGTAGCCTGAACAGACTCGTCCGACTTACGAACAGAAATAGTGAGAAACTGCGTAGGCGTATTCTGTAGCCCCACTTTGGCAGAAAAAACGTCACCGTTTTCAAGTTTTGTATCTTCTTGAAGCAAGCATGTATAAACAAAATTGCTCTTGAAGTTACTTGAAGATGACCTGCCAACACGGGAAAATACAGCCTTTTCGGAAGCCTTACCTTTGATGTCAATAGGCTTTTTGAGTCGATTAAACTGTGCCAGCAAGACTATCCAACCCCTTTAGAAGCATTTTGATGTCCGATGTAAAGAAACTGTCATCGCTCATCATAACTTGAAAATCCAATGACGTAAGCTGCTTCGCTCCGCTGAAAGACTTTGCCTGACGAATATTGCATGCCAACATGCCGCAAGCATCTTTGAGTCTCTGGGGATATTCCTTGAATCCGGAAGTATATGTGACCTCGATAGACAACGGCTTGAATCCGTAGACCAACGGCGCGATGCCATAACTCCCCGAATAGGTAAAGTAGCCGTCCATCTCTGGATCGAGGTCGATGTCTTCCAAATTGGCCTCCATCTTTTCCCTTCCAAACATGCAGTCATAGACAATCTGAGCCTTTTTCAGCTCTGCTACTGGCGCGTGCTTGAGCTTTCCCCTTCGAGTCTTATTGATTTTCACTATGTCGCGGAACGTCTTAAGCTCATACGAACGACCAAGATAGCCGTCAATCAAACTTGTAGCCATGCGAACGTCATCCATATTGAGTCCGTCCATGATGTTTTGATATGGAATCAGTTCTTCTTCTGTGATATAACTCACTCTACCGACCCCATTTCCTTTAACTGAGCCAACTGCTCTGCCGTCACATTTGCCTTGCCGTCTTTCGGATAAATGACACTTCCCTGCAACTGGACAGCAATAACTTCCGCATCGGGAAAGGTTACAGTCGTCATCTCATTTGTGGTCGTCATAGACTCCTCAGGTACCTTATTCTCTTCATCTGCTTTCTTCCTCGCCAATTCATCACCACCATTCTATTACTTATGTCCTATTTACCTTGTATTTTTTCGATTTGTTCAAACACAATCTGTTTCGGTAGCACTCCATGACAAACATACACACTTGAAAACGGAGGATTTGCTGTCGGTTTATGGTCAAAATAGCTCTGATAATATGAAACTCGCTTATCAAAGTACATAATTTCAAACTCATTGTCCCGAAACATCTCGAATCTGCGCTTAGACTCGAACAATCCCACGACACCAACCAACATGGCAAACGGTTTTTCCAAAGAAAATAGCCGCTCAAGCACTTCCGTCTTCAAAGAATATGGTGGGTTCGATATGATAATGTCGCAATCTGGGACTAATGTATCAAAAAAATCATCACCATTTTCGATGTGCGTATTGATGACTTCACAGCCATGCTTTTTCAGAAGCGAAACGTACCTTGATTTGTCCGTGTCAAATGGACACCAAACAACAGTAGATTGTTTCACATACTTCAAAAGAGGTTCTATCGCATAATCTGGTGTGTAAAATTCATCGTTTTTGCTACCTGCAATAATATCCATCTTCATGCTTGTGTCACATAAAAAAGGAGCTGCACCTCACGATGCAACTCCCTCCTGTATCAACTTTTACAGACGATTAAGCCTGCTTGATGTCGATAATCATGTGACCGTACTTGGCCGCACGGACGATGAACGTATCGAAGAGAACAGAGATGTAGCGCGTAGCCAGATCCTTCTCCGTGCCAAGCTGATAGATGCGCGGCGTAGGCGATGCGACATACTGGCGCTCAATCTGCTTCTCGTCAAGAACAGCGATCTTATGCTCAGGGCAATAGATGTCCGTGATAATCGGCAGAATACCCGCAGCCGTCATAATGCCGTTGACCTTGATGCCGGGAACAACCTCAACGTCATAAACCTTGATCTTATCCTTCTCGTCCATCTCCTGCGCGTCGAGAAGAGCCTTGTCGATCGGATTCATGTAGATTGCCGTCGGACGAACAGCGTACTCCTTGTTGTTCATAAGAGCCGCAATGTTCGCAATAATGCCCTTCACGAGACGGGCATCCTTGGCGATTTCACCTTTCTTCGTAATCTGCGTAATCAGAGAGCAGTACTCGGGCGACGTCGAATCCATAAGGCTCGTGGCTGCACCCGTCCACACGGCGCGATCCTGTGCGTCAAGCATATCCGTGACAACCTCATCGAGAGCCTGTGCTTCCAGATTGCCGAACGTGCTGCCCTGCTGAATATAGACCTCGCGATCAAACTTCGTGAACGTGATACCGTCAACGATAGCCTTGATGTAGGCGCTGTGCTCAACGTGGTCAATCTTCGTGTCAAGAAGATGGTCGATTGCACGCGGGTTGACGAACTTGTGCTTGCTCTCGTGAGCTACCTTCTCAAAGTAGCGCGTCGGATGACCAGTCGCGGTCTTCACCTGAACACGCTGAAGAAGTACGCCACGCTTGCGCGTATTGTCAAGAATCTGCGGCTCAAAGACCGGAACATGAATCGCACCCGTGCCAATGTAATCTGCCGTTGCTGCTGCAAAAGTCATCTGACGGCTCATGCCGTTAAACATACGTTCCAAAATATCTTCTCCTTTTTTTGTTTGTGATTTTTCTTATCGACTCTGCCTATATCTTAGGCGTTCTTGAACTCGGCGCGATGCTCGTTCCAGAGGTCAACCTTCTTTGCCCACTTCTGATCGGGAGTAAGGTTCTCGTCTGCGTCGATTTCCGCTGCAAGCTCCATAGCCGTCTTTTCCTTCGATTCGGACATCTGGGGAGTCGTACTGAAAGCCGCCGTCTTGCGAGCAGGAGCCGCCATTGCGTCAACTTCCATGCTCTGCTTCATAGCCTCAAAACCCGCTTTGATCGCATCAGCAACAACCTGTGCAACCGCCGAAAGCTCAACCTTGTCGTTCTCAGTGGCGTTCTCGTCTGCCGCCTCGTTTTCCGTCTTCGCCGAAAGTTCCGCAACCTGCTTCTCGAACTTCTCCATAGCTTCGTTGATTGCCTCAAACTTCGCCTCAAATGCCTTGTTCTGCTCCGAAAACATAGCTTCCAGAGCCTTCTTCGTCTCTTCGTTCAAATTATCTTCCTCCTGTTCTTGAATAGAGCACATAACCTTTGTACTCTTAAATGCTGCCTTGTTTTTGTAGAGAATCGCAACGCCCGTGAACCGCGCTCCGAGTCCCATAAGAATCTTGGTGTCTTCGTCTTTTCGGAATCCATCAAAATAAGCCTCGACCGAGCAGCCGAGACTTTCTTTCGCACATTCAATCGTGTCGCACACATCGGGAAAATCATACTTCCAGAGATGACCAGATGCGTGAATCTCATTCCCCGCAACATAAGCATCGTCGATTACACCTACCTTGAAGCGTGCATCGTGGCCTTTAAGGTTCTTCGACGAATCCTCAAACCATCCATCATACCATGCCACATTCACTCCGCTACCAACAAGTGACTGCACGTCCATTCCCTCTGAACTGATTACAAGCTGGTAGCCGTCGATTCCACCTCCGGGAGTTGCGTCTGTAGGAGTGTTTACATAACCAACAACTGCGTCAAATTTCATGAAGTCAGGATTTTCGCTTTGTGCGACACTAAAAGATACGACATTAAGTTTCATCTGTTCCAACTTTTTTCTCCACCTCCTCTTTGCGATTTTTCCCCAAGCCGTTGAAGCCACCATTGCCACCGGAACCTGTTTCGTTCGACTTGCTGATGACATTCTGGATTGCATACTTCTGATTTAGAACAGATTTCATTTCTGCCTGCGTCATGTCATTGTATGGACTTTCGATAGCTGGCTTGTCTAATGCTGCACGATACTCACGAAGAGTAATGCCGTTGGTGTTCCACTGTTCCGCGATCAACTGCTGTCGCTGTCGCTTCTGCTCCAAAGTGTCCTCAAAAACGAACTCAAACTTTATCACATCGGAAAGGCCTAATCTGCCTATGATTTTTCGATTGATTGCATCTTGGAGTAGTAAACAGTGCGGACGAATAGCCTCATTGAGTAGCGATTCGTTCTGCTCCTCAACCGTAGACCTGTCTGTGTTCGATCCCTGTCCCAACTTCTTTGGGTCAATACCGAAAGAGAGTGCTATGATCGTGATAAGGTGCTTCTGCCACCCAAGATAAAGCTCTGAATCCCCTTCCGCGCCCAAACGCAAGGAACTCGCCCCCTTGGTTCCACCAAGAACGGGCAAAAAACCCTTACCGTATACCTCTTCTTCAAAATACTTCCGATAAGCCTGCAAGTCTTCTGTCGATACACTTTCTCCAAGGTTGAGCGCATTTTTCGGTACAGCATTAGACGCTTGGTTTGTAGCGTATTCTTCCGCTTCAAGCAGAGCCACAATTTGCTCGAACGATGCCTCAAGAGGGGAAAGCCCAAACTGCTTGTTTGTGGTCTTGTTATGCTGGATATACAGAACGTCTTTGTCATAAAGATAAACAGGATCGCCATAATGCCCGACACGCTGACAGAATCTAGGAAAGGAGGGGTCTTCATAGAAACCATTTACATACTCAAGAGAGAACCCATTCACAGGATATAGCTTCATGGGCTGCTGAGAGTCGCCTGTAAAAACGATTTCCGCTGCACCATTATCTCCGATAAGAGTCTCATTGATGATTTGCCCCCAAAAAGACCGATAATCGTCCGTCTCGTTTGGCTTATTGATGACGTTCTCTACAGCTCGAATCAGCGTAGAATATGAACGCCTGTCATTGGGCTTGGTTGGAACAATGCGCCAATTCTGAGCCAATACACCATCACGAATCAAAGTAATTGCGCGATGAGGGATAGCATTACACGAAAATCTTCGCAAATTCTCTTCGTTGAGTTTCGGCACAGACGACTTGGGGACGCTGACTGTATACGGCACGATGGTAGAAATAGTCTGCCTTGTCGTATTGCCATCGTCTTTTGTAAACCCAAAGCTGAACCTTCTGCCAAAAATTTTTATCTCCACTTGCCAAAAACACCCCCTATCCGTGCCATTCTAGGTTTCATTGTCGTGATACCACCAAATACGAGTTTGTTGCTGACCGATGGGAACGCAGCAGAACAAATCATGTTGACCGCATCCATACCATCATCTGAGCCTTTCGGAAAGCGTAAAAACTCATTGATAAGCACGGTCTGGTCTTTGCGGAACTTGATATACTTGTTCTTGATTCTCGGAACTAAGCCCCTAAGCCGGATTTCCTTCGGAGTCTTGTCGTTGAACTCCGTTATGGGAATCTGAATACCAGCATTAAGGCCGCGCTTTGCCACCTCATCTTTGAACATGGCTTGAAACTGAACTGTCTCGATACTGACCGAACGCAGTTTGTCGCTGTACTTCATAGCCCCCGCAATAATCATCTCGATAAGGCGGTCTGGATGATACCTTCCCATGTTTACCTCAAGGATATACAGATACCCGTTGGCATCTTTGCCAGCCCAAATGATAGCGGCTCTATCTGAGCGGCTTTTCCCCAGTGATGGATCGCACGCACCATAAACTCCGACGATTTCGGGAAGTTCATAGTAGTAGTCAAACCAGTCGGCAAGAAATTCTGCTTGAGAAGGGTCAACAGGCTCATTTTGATACTCTGAAGCAAATGCCCCCGGGTCAGAAATCCGCAGCTCCATCATGTTCTCGTAGTAATCACGACCAGACTGCGGCCATAGGGATTCAACACCGTCCAACATCTCTTCTCGATGTGCAACGTAGAATTGATAGGAGTCTTCGTATGCTTGGCTATTATTTTCGTCTAGCATCATGGCTTCCCACTCATCCCACAAAGGCGACTCGGAGAAATGTTGTATAGCTTGGTATCTCTTGCGATTCCACATAGAAAAAGACGGCTCTGTAAGCAGTTTTTGAAGCAACGATTCGTAGTGCAGCACCGTACCGATGTAGATATAATCAGTGGTCGGAGTGCCTACGGGAATAAGCGCTTTCATAAACCAGTTAAACAGTTTCCGCCTTTGTGCTTCTGTTTCTACGGCTTCGTCATTTTCCAGATCGTCGATGATAACCAACTGGGGACGAATCGAACCGTATTTGTTACCCCTGAGCTTCTGTCCTGCACCCCTGCCATAGACCTGAACTTTGTTCGATGTGACGATTTTATCCTGCGCCCATTTTTCTTCTGACATAAGATTTCCAAAGTCACGTTGTATCAGTTCATTCTCTTCCAGCTCGGTCTTAATCGCCGATATAAAGCTCTTTGCTTGGTCTAGCGTATCTGATACGAGCAGTATGTTTTGCTTATATTTATAGACGATACACCAGATGATGAGCAAAAAAGAAATAACCTGCGACTTGCCGTGACCACGAGGAGCAGCGCGAACATAGTAGTTCTTGCGTTTCTTGCGTCTAAGGATCATATCCTCAGCAGAAGCAAATACCTCTGTGTGCATCGGGCAAAATTCACTTGAGAAAACCGTCGGAAAGTATGTCTTTGCGAACAACTCTAACGATTCCGCGCACTCTTTGACACGTCTGCCTGTACTTTCTCTCGACAGGATAGCTTCGGTCGATGTGCCGTTCTCTATTGCAGCGGACAGTTCATCAAAAAACTTCTGTGCTTTCGCCATATATCAACCTCCCTTCGTATTTTGTGGTATAAAATTCATGCCTTGTCCCAGTCAGCATGACGGACGCTCCACGGCAACTTGGCCACCACGCGCCTCAAACCCAAATTTCGACACGCTAGATAGAACGTATCGTATCGTAAACCTCGGATTTCCGAAGCTCTTCAAACACTTGAGATTTGACCTCTGGGTATCTGTCAAGGATTGCTATGACAACACCCAAAACCTTACGTACCTTCTGTAGTCCAAGCTGCTCTTTCTGAATCTGGCTTACCGTTCTGTTCAACTCAGCCAACTGCTTGCAAGAATTAAGGTATGCGTTAGAGATGGACGCTATCTCGGACAACTTCTCTTCGTCCTCTTTCAGTTCGTCAAGAAGCGATTCCATTTTGTTTGTGTGCTTTGTTAAGCGATTGCGTACCTTCTTTGCCTCGGCTAGAGCATCAAAGTGCTCCATCGCCTTCGTCAGATGGTTACGGTACATGTCCGTCATTCCGTGAGACGTGCAATACCTAGAAACCGTCATCTTGGTGACTGGCTCTTCTCCTGCTGGAAGGTAACGACTGTTAATCTCGTCGGCTATCTCTTCGCAAGTAAGATCGCGTCGCATCGCCAGCACTTTCGCTCCAATGCCCATCTTGTCAATCTTCGTTTGTCTCTTCTCTTGAGCTATAGTGCCATCTCCTTTCAAAACTCTTTATATATAGCTCTTTTATCCTATTTTTTCTGTCCTGTAGGACTATCAGAACTACTTGTGTCTATTTCCTTTGTAGAAATGCACTTTTTCGTCAAAAATTATGCTACGCATATAAAGTGTCGCGTCGATAGGTTGAGTGTGTTAAAACAATGCGTACTCTTTGTGTAGAATGAATAGAATTGATTCTAGGCTTTCTTTGCTCTCTGCTTTTTCATTCGCTCCGACAAAATCCTCCGCTCTTCATCCGTGTATACTCGTGTCGTTACTCCGCTGCGGAACGAAATGAGCTTCTCTGGCACTTCGTATTCAACCGCCGTGATACCGTCACAGTTCTGATGTATACGCACCCTCTTGTAGATTTTGTCCAACTTGTTGATGTAGCGCGTATCGCTTGCATAGATTCTGGCGCAGTGCGTCTCGCGGTCAATGGTGATAACGCACTCCTGCTCCGCTGTAGGTAGTCCCGCAAACTTCTCTTTCGGTTTTGTTGTCATACTTCGTGTCCTTTCTATGTCGGCAAAGCCGCCATCGGCATACCGCCGAATTTATTTTCACATCGAAGAAGATATTGTGTTTTGCCTATTGTCGGCGTAGCCGTGTTGTATAGGATTGGCTCTTGTCTCGTAGATGTCTAAGCCTGTCAGCTTCTTGTATAGATTCACCACAACACTCACCATAGAATCAACAGCCAACTCCGCACCTGCTGAACCGCGCCCATACTCTGTGTCGTTTTCCCACCAGTCGCGCCGTTTCTCTCGGAGACGCGGAGGAGAATTTTCTATCCATCGCTCTGTGTTGGCATAATCCAGCCTCTCCATAAACTTGAATAAGGCATAACGCGGATTCGGTGCGTTTTTCATGACCTTAGCCAGTTCTTCCGATGTGAAAGAAACCCCGCTAGACTCGCCCTCCGAAGTGTAACATGCCCAAATATGGTATATACCGTCCTTAATGTAGCCCCTAGAGGGATTCTCCTTGAAACGGCTGTTGTTGTCGGAATATGATATACGTCTTGCCATTATGACTGTCCCTCTTGAGTCACTTCTGCCAAGCGGCGTAGCACATAATCTGAACAAGGTTTTGCCATGCCGTTGCCTAATGCTTTATATCTCGCAGAATCAGAGCATGACTTGTCCTCGATAAACGTATATCCGTCAGGTAAGCCCTGCAGTCGCTCACATTCAGTCGGAGTCAAACGCCGAACAAAAGACTGACAGCACAAGTTCTCACTACCACCACCGATGTCACCACCAGAAGCTCGTAGCGATGTTGTATTGTCCACCTCTTCGTATTTCGCAAAAGAAGTCTTGGAGAACATAATGCACTGTTGGTCGTGCATACAGTTGAGAGCACCTGCTGTTATCTGCAAATGCGACTGGTTCAGCTGTCCGTTCCCCACACATACTGCATGTCGGTCAACCGTATTCAACGTAAAGCATACGTCAGATAATCCGCTTCCTTGAGGGCCATTCTTCTCCGATCTGCCAATCATGCTGCCTTGTACTGCGACGACTTGTGGTTCATCAACACAAGGGCTTTTACCCGCATCGAAGGAACGTGACTCTTGCACCACAGGTACTTGATTCCCGACCGTCCCCATGCGTGCATTGAGCGTCGGCGCGATGCCGTCTTTAACAGGACGCATAACCTCATCTGCGTGCGTCATGTTATAGCAAACTATCGTAGGTTCGACTCCACTACAAGATGACGTAAGGGAGGCTGCTGTTTCTACAGCATACCCCAACCCTGCCTTTGCGCTCTGACCAGCTTTGAATCCGGCTGTCACAATCATAGTACCGCCTTGATTACATGCAGGATTACCACCATTAAAGTCTAGTGTTCTCGTTTTATCTGCCCTATATACTCCGCTATACGGATTACCAGATTTCATAGAATTGGATGCATACGAACAGATGTTAAAACACTCGGATTTCACATTTTCGCCTGTCGCTCCAATGCTTCTTTCAGTTCCTTCGGCAGCTCCTTCCCTCTGGCTTTCGCCCTCCGAAGTATTCCCAGACACGCTTTCTGGCTCAAATAATATTTCCGCTGCACATCTTCCGTCGGTTGCAAAATCTGCGACAAGAAAGATTCGACGGCGACGTTGGGGGACTCCCCAATATTGAGCGTCGAGGACGCGCCATGCAATTTCACACTGAGGCAGTTCTGCCATTCCTGCATTTGCCCATTTGCCATTCGTAGGCATTGGAATCTCGGTCTGTCCGATTTCTTGGAGCACGGCTCGAAAGTCAGTGCCTTTGTTGCTGCTGAATGCTCCCGGCACATTCTCCCACACGACGAATCGGGGATATTTCCCGTCTGTTGCTTGTCGCATTTCTCGAATAATACGAGTTGCCTCTCTAAATAATCCGCTTCTGTCATCCTCTAAACCCCCTCTTTTTCCTGCTAGTGATAACCCTTGGCACGGTGATCCCATGCAAATAATATCTACAGGAGGTATTACCCTCCCGTCCAGATTCCTTATGTCTCCGATTTGCTCTACGTCGGGGAATCGCTGATGAGTGACAGACAAAGGGAACCTCTCAATCTCGCTTGACCATAACGGCTTGATCCCGTAATCCGTAGCTGATGCAAGCCAACCGCCGATACCGTCAAACAGGCTACCTAGCGTAAGCTGATTTTTACTCACTTAACCACCATATCTTTCATGAATCTCGCCATACGACGCAGTTTCTCAACCGACTCGCCGCTGTAGCTTATAGTTCCCCTAATGACGTTCTCGTTGTCGTCTTTGCCCCATTCTGTGTGTTTCTCCGAATCGAAGAAATCAACATAATCGCCGTTTTCCCTTTTGATAATCTGTACGCCCACCTCTGATGGAATATGTTTCTCGTCAACTCCATGAGCCTCTGCATAAAAAAAGGAATCGCCTCCGACGATCCTCTTGTACTCGCAATATTTCTCTGCCGCCTCTAACGTGCTGAACACTCCAACGATGTCGGTGTCATAACTCATCTTGACTTCGCAGACAACGTACACAGCTGGGTTCTTGCTGTTTGTATCTTCCAGTTCACAACACTCCTTTCGCTTATCCCTGCCCGGCGTAGCCTCTGTCGTGATCTCTGGCTTTGGGGAATATATCAGGGCAAATGCCATGAGTAATATGCAAGTCACAAGCATGGAAGCCAAAAATACGAGATATTCCATTGCTTCACCTTTTCTTTCTTTTAGCGCAATTTTTCTTTCTTTTGGTTTTTTATCTACGATTGCTACCGCAGTTTTGATTTCACATCGGAGAAAGTGTTTGTAAGCCAGCACAAGGTAAGCCCCTTATTCTCTCCGATTCGATAGCTCTCTGCAAGAGTCCCCGAAGGGATTGTGTGATAACACAAAACGATTTACTTGTAAATCATTCAAGCTCTGCTTGAATCAATGTCGAGTCTCATCGAAATCTGTTTGTTTTCACATCGAAGAAAAAGTGCTCTCAAGCCCACTCGTAATCTATTACGTTAGTAATAGATTAGTTATCCTCTCTTCTGTTGTTGTTTAGCTCATGAACATCGTATAGTACAGGAAATGAACATCAATGGTCAGTGTGTCTCCATCCAGTAAAAAGTGCCGTGCCTTTTCTTGCATGGCATGTATCTTATCAGCCCCGATGCTTCAAGTTTCTTCTTCGCGTCCAACAAAGTAGCCCTGCTTTTGATCCCCGTCAATTCAGATAACTGTTTGTCCGTAAGACGAAACCCTTCTTTACGGTGAAAACTGTTCCACGCATATAGAAGCCAGAACATCACATGAGAAGGATATATGCCCAACTCATTGGCTGCCATCATTTTCTTCGATAAGAACCCTATATAGTCAAAACCCATACAAGCCTCCCCTCTGTCGTTTCCTATTGCTCAGAAAAAATACTCTCACTATAGTTGAGTGGTGACTTTATAGGTAAAACACCCCCGAAATCATATTTTTAATCAATTTATAATATATATCTCCATATTCATCTTTTTTTAATCTTTCTGTTGCCTGTATCACAAATATCATATTTTCTGTATCACATGGTTTTACATTGTTTTTGCCCCATATTTTGCATAGTTTTTATACGCAATATGACCTCCCCTTTGCTCCTGTTCCATATTTCTCCGATGTGAAATGATATGAAAAATGTTGATAATACGCGAAGATGCATGAAAGAATTAAAGCCCGCAAGGTCAAGAACACGCATCGCCTAGGTCTACCAAAAATTACCACTCCCCTACGTCATAGCCGCGCCCGCCGTGATACGCGCCCGAAAGAATCCGTAAACCTGTAACGCATCCCTAAAAAAGCCGCCTAATAGTTATTATGCGTCCTTATTTGCTCCCCTAAAAGCCTGTAAATCCTAGCATCCCCATAAGCCTCTATACCGTCATAGCTTATTGCTATACGTCCATCTCTGTCCTCTCTCGTGTAGTCCGTCGTCTATCGTTGATCGTAGCGCTCCCTATATCGCCCGATCCCGCTGCACAAAAAAATCGCTAAAGCCGCGTCATTAGTAGCTTTATAGCACCTCGAAAGAAATATTATCATATCACTTGCAACGTAAACCTTTATCTAGCTAAAGCGAATCCATGCCATCGTCCGTCCTCCAGTCTCCGTCCGGCGTCGTCCTTGCGCCGTGCCGATCAGACGCAAAAACGTCTATTGCAAACACGCGTAAAGCCAATAATATCAATGCTCCATGCTCTATAATCCATGCCATATCAAAACAAATTGCGCTATTTGTCTATCCCATAAACACATAAAAGCGAAAAAATCGCCCAAAAACCCAATAATCATGCGGCTTCGTGATACACATTAAAAAACGCTAATAATTGACCCGTCGGGCATTCTATCATTAGTCTTATTTATATATCAATAAATCGCATTTATATATCATATCCCTATAAACACAATATATAGCATGTCATATCAAAAGAATAACACAATATATACCATATATAGTGATTTACAGCATAATATAACCCATACCATAATACCGTCATAACCGTATCATAAATATTATTTATACTATCATAATAAATATCTATATATCGTTGTCGTCCGTCGTTGTCCATCGTCGTCCAGTCTCCTGCCGATCCCGCTGCCGTCGCCATAATATAACAAAATAGCATATAAAATATAACAAAAACGCTATAAAACGGCATCGGTCGTCGTATTATAACTAATAATTATCATATCATAACTATTAAGCATAAATCTAATCGTCGTCCTTCGTCTTTGTTATAAATTTCGTTTATGTTATTATAAATATTATATATAAATATGCTTGCAGCCCATCATTTCATATTATATTGATATGAATTATATGTTCGCAGAACGATTTAACACCCGCTTAATTGTTCGAGCCGCCTCGGCGGTGTCTTTGACTCTTTAATTAACTAAAATATTGAAGAAAAGCCGCGCCGTCCGCATACCCACATAGGTATATATCTTTCCGATGTGCTGCATCAAGCCGCCGGATATGGCGATGCGATAGCATAAAAATCCCGACGAGGCTAGCAATATCAAGGCTTCGCTCCAATATTATGTACCAAAAAATGCAAATCCCTACATTATATGGCCAAAAAATCGACTATGTATTCTCACCATATCATGACTATTATCCTATATATTTTAGCTATATAATCCTATTGATGTGAATATATTATCGAGCTATTATATAGACGTAGCAAGGAGCTACCACAACGGACGCGCCGCGCGAATCGCGCAGCGTATCCAAAAAAATAAACTACTTGTAAAAAAGTAGTTGACAAGTGGTAAGCACCGAGTTACAATACAGTCAAGAGGACGGAAAACCTCTTGTAAATCAAAAACCCGAGTAGCGTCCTCGTGAAAAAGACGCAAAAAAAAATAGCCCGAAAGGGCAGAAAGGAGGCGAGGCCGCCAAAAAAGGCTTTGTACCTTGAAAACAGAATACGTTGCCCGAGTCTCTCGAGCGAACGATACAGCAAGCAAAACGCTGAATCGAGGGAAGGCAGCAAGCCCGCGACAAACGGGGATGGGACGCACGGACGCCGTGCCGACGGTCAAGCCGCAAGAACCTACCTTGACGGATGAATCGCCGACGTAACCGACTGATCCAGCCCGACCCGCGCATTGGCAAGCTACCTAGGGAGTATAGTTTAGCCGTTGTGAGACGCCTATAAACAGCGTCAAGGCAACGTAAAACAAACGTCAAAAAATGCAATTACCTACCAGCGCGGCTAGATCGCGCATCATTGGTAGATTGATTCAAAGTCTGATCGGTCAAAGTTAGTGTTTGGAGCGTGAGCAAGTCGTTTCATTCGCGGTTATAGCATGATCGGGCTTTGTTATGAGTCTATCAAAGTGATTTTTTAAGGAGTGATAAAAAATGTTGACAGAAAACGTGTTCAAGAGACTCCGTAAACGCTTTTACAGCGTCATAGATCTCGTTGAATTTCCCTTTGAAGTTTATTCCCTTGGAGCAGATGGAATCGTGATTCTTGACGCTTATGACAGTGCGTATTTCGAGGACGCAAAGAACGTGATTCTTCGTGACCTCGATCAGTCGACGCTTGGCCGTTTGTATGGCCTTTCCTGCCGGCTGCATCTAAAAGATACGGTCGTGCTTATGACGCATGACCTTCGATCCGCTACGCTTTCTTTCTCCGATGCGGAAAAAATTCTGCGCCAGATCGAGAAAGATATAAAAGAAACCGTATAAAGTCGAAACGCGTCCGGCATATTGTTGGGCGCGTCCGTCGGGTTTAGCCTACCGACGCTGATGAGACAGGCAAAAAAAGGAGGTTTCTCATGAAAAAAATCGCCGTGAGTAAGATTTCCGCTGGTTTTTCTATTTATTTCTATGGTTTTAGTCATGCGACTGGAATCTCTAAGGCGATTTATCGCGTCGTTACAGACGGCGCAAAGAGTCGCCTTTTCTTTTCCGATCTTCTTGTTCACGTACCGGACGAGAAGACATTTTTCGATTCTCGTGCATGGGAGCATTATTTCTTAACTCCCGCTGGGCGCGTGTATCTGTCCGAATTGGATGGATACGTCGGGCCGATTTATCGTGATTAGTTTCCGTGTAAAAATGAAAGGAGTGTATTTTTATGACTATGCAAGAGTGGTTTCACGAAATGTTCATGCTTGCCCGGAAGGTGCAGGCGGGCGAAATCCCTGAGTCTGATTTGTACGCTTGGGCAGAAGAGCACAAAGCTCCATACGATGACCAGGCAAAAGATCAAAATGGAGGCAAAGTGAAATGACCAGGTCTATCAACGGCGACAATTCGCGGATATGTTTCCCGTCGGCTGTCTGAACCTCTCTATGAGGAATATAACGGCCGCTTTGGGAAGGGATTCAGGGAGCTTATCCCAAATTGGGACAGCTCGCAGTACAGCTATGTGCGGTATTGGATTGTTGCGTGATCCGGTGCAGTCGCCGCGCCGACGTTTACCATGTGCCGAAACGCGTCTGATCGTAGTGTATTGATCGGGCGCGTCCGTGATAGGATGGCTTCCTACACGCTGATGAGGCAAGCCGACGCGCTGCTGAAAGGTGGTGATATTTCTGGGCAAAAAGAAAAAGAGAGCGCTTAAAAGACAGAACGCCTTATTCTATGCTACCTTGGCGCAGGTAGCTATAGGGTTAGTAACTCTTTTAATTACTCTCTCGAAGTGATTTTCTTGTGGTGTAGTGAGGCTTTCTTGGCTGCGGCCTTGGAAGCCTTGTTACATCTATATCATAACATACAGAGAGGCGTGATGTCTATGAAAAAAATCATTATCATGATCGCCATAAATACTGCGATTCAGGTCGCCGTCCTTGTGGCGCTTTTGATGAAGTAGTTTTTTCTTCAATTTGATTAAAAAAGGGAGTGTATATCATGGAAAAGATTATTGGCACATATTCGTTTACCTATGACTGCGGGATCGCGGTCGTAGGTATCGAGTACGGCGTCGATGACGTTGTTCTTTATCGGTACTTCAACGGGCAGCAGCGGTCGCGGCTTTGCAGATCGCGTGTTCGTGACAGCGCGAGCGGTCGCGCGTATTTCCAGACGCGTTCCGGACGTATCTACTTTGATGAGATCCTGAGAGGAGGAGGAGCATTGTGAAAAGGAAGGTCACAAAGAAGTACGCGCAGTACATCGTAGGCAAGGGCATTATCCCTATCGGATACTGCCATGCACAATTTTTACTCCACGGCAGGAAACCCATGTGGTACACGTCCTCTAAGACGTATGGATGGCGTGCCGATGTGTATAACCTCGGAGAAGGCCTTGCCATCTCAACGGGATACGCTCCCTTCGGCGAAATCAAGCTGTCCTACGACTTCGTGAAGGAATATGAGACGGCAGCGTTCGAGGCCATCGCCAAGCACGACGAAGCCGAACACGAGCGCATCTTCCAAGCGTTCGTCAAGGCCGTTCGCAACGGAGAAGGGAGAGTTTGAAATGTTTATCAAGAGAGAAATCGACTGGGAATATATCAGAGAAAATTCATGGTCGGGAGCGGTCGAGGTCGTTCGAGAAATCGAGTGCCAAGACCGCGAAGAAGAAGCATGGGACGTGATAACGTCCTACATGGACGCGGCTGTCGTTGGCGGCGATTTGCCTACAGAGACGGCCGTAAATGATTTTGTTTGGTTCGAGCTTGCCGACATCATGGATTTGTACGGCGACTCGGAGGAAGATGGCGAAGAGGAGGAGTAGGATTCTATGACTTGCTAAAGCCCTTCTATATCTTTCGATGTGACTCGGAGGACGTAGGAGGGTTTGATGGAGGCCATAACATAGGATAGCGTGGCTAGGTTTTGTATGGCAGAAGAGGAGGCAAACAATTATGATAACGTATGACAAGGAAACAAAGACGATCCGCATTGAAAACGGATACTGGAAGCCCGTTGCCGTTTTTTCAAAAGACGGTGCGGATGAAGTGAGAAGTGCCAAAATCGGCGGTTATGAAATCCTCTTCGAGCTGCCAAAAGAAGGCGCGAAGGCGACGCTGCGTACTCCTCTCGGCGTTCGCTCTGTCGGAATCAAGCCGACAAAAAAGGCTTCCTATTGGGAGCGGGATTTGTTCAGAATCACAAAGACGACGTTTCAAGTCGGGGAAATTGCACGGTGCACGTCGTCCGAGCCTGTAACTCTCGACGGCCTTGCAGCGTTGGAATATGTCCTAGACAAAAAGGGAGACAAGCCCGAGCAGACCGAGGACACATGGAGATGGATTGAAAAATTCATTCTTCGATATGCAAGGAAGACTGGGCTGCTGTTGGATTCCGACATCGTGTTTGGAGAAGAATGGAGCGCAATACTCTCGCGTCCTGACTTCGAGTACGGGAAAGATTATAGCTTCTTGTATTCGGACGTGATTCAGAAGGCTGTCTAATCTGAGCATTTTCCGGTCAAGCCGAGCTCGTGATACTGTGCGATACGCTGCACATGGTTGATCGCGTTCTGGCTTCGTCGATAGGTACGTCACAAGGAGGATATTATGAAACCGACAAAAAAGCAGACAGAGCGGATGGTTAAGTCGCTCGTAGACGCGGCTTATCTCATGCAGACATGCGAAGGAAACGAAGAGAGAGTACAAGAGGCTAAGAAAAGGCTGTGGAACTACGTCGACGCTTGGCGTTTGATCGGAGCAGAGCTTCCCGATGTGACGTTTATCATGGACACGATGAAGGAAGCATATCACGTGACGTTTCGAGGAGAAGCTATTTACAAGGCCTCTGCCGTGAAGCGTTATGTCTATGAGAAATATATGAATGGAAGAATTTGAGTGACTTCGTACAAGAAGGGAGAACAGAAAATGAAAGAAATCTGGAAATACTTTGTTCGTTACGCGGTAGAGGATTCATTTGCCGTAAAAGAAGCCCGAAGAAGCGAAGGCGCATCCGATGCCGAGCTGTCCTATTCGGAAGGCGCGTATAATGCGGCCTATACCTGCGCTGTTGCGTCCGGATATAAGGGGAATTATTTAAGTGATGTCGTTATAGCCGTTGACGGCATCGTGGAAAACTACATCAAAAACGGCGGCAATCCGTATGGTGTATCAGACTATATGGATAAAGTTTTCGAGAGGCTCTCGGATATGGGCTTCGACGGACAAGAATAAAGGAGGTTATATAAGGAAAAAAACACGGAGATACACCAAACAAGGCGATGCTGTTTTGCGTACAAAACATATTATATAAGGAGGCATACGAATGGAAAATATTATCAATACATGGACAGGAAAAGTTTACGTGGTTACAGAACAGCAGCGTGACTTCTTTCAGCGCTTAATTTGCTTGACAATCCGGCGGCTTGAGGAGGAGATCAGCCAACGTCTCGCATGGCTGCGTGGAGAAGAACAGCATCCGTTATGTACACGGGCGCAAGAGCGAAAGCGGGAAATCGAGAGGATGAGGGAGACGTTTCTGAAAAATTTCCCCGATATGGAAGAGGCCTATAGCGGCCTCGTTTTCCATAACGAGAACATTCATAACCTTCAACTCCGTCTTTCCCGATTGGAGCTTGTAGAAATTTTCTCCGATGCGTCAAGAAGAATGGCTCTGACAGACGAGCAGCTTAAGGCGGCTCCTACAGTCGAGGAGGCGATGGAGGCCATCTTCGGCGATGTCGCATAGGCAGGTGATAGTATGATTATTGCCTGTCTATTGATTGCGTTGTTTTTATATATAGAAAGATGAAAGGAGATGCTCATTATGACGCATGTAGAGCACTGGACTATGGTTCAGAATTTGAAGAAAGTCGCGGTACGAAATTCGACGAGCTTTCCCGTCTACGAAGGCGGGCACAGAGAAGCAATCATCGCCATCGTCATTGACCATTCGATGGGAGACTATCCCCAGCAGGAGTACATCGCGTGCAATATCCCGCTGCGTAGCTATTGCGGCTCTCATGAGTCGCCGTTAGCTAAGCTGCGGAACTATTTGCCCATCATCAAGCAAGTCGTGACCATGGAACAGCGCTGCCGTTACGACGGTGGCTGCTATGCAAACGACGTTGTTGCCTCTACTTGTGAGGCGCACGTCTACGAGAACGACGAAAACTTTGGAACGGAGGCGAAGTAAAATGGTGGAAACGAAGGCGCACGAGGAGCGCTATTTGGCTAAGTCGTGGATTAGTCGGAAGATAGATGAGCGCATGACGCACCTTTTGCGTTTCTGCAAGAAGAATGCAATTCAGCACATCGAAGAGAAGACAAGCTATTACAGGAACAAGGTGTACTTCGGCCAAGGTGACCGTCGATCGGTCATCACAAAAATCGTGTTGCTTGACGGCGCGGAAATCCCATGCAAAATCAATCTGTCAAATGAGACGACATGGGAAGCAGCCATCGAGTCTGAGCTTGGTATTTACGTGCTCTTCGTAAAGGAATACCATGTCCACAATGAGTGGCTAGACTGGCACGGGAGGCCACGGCTTTCAACCGAGCCGATTCTCAGAGAGGAAGACTTCGTACAGGAGAGAAACCTGTACTGGTCTTTTGAAAACAAAGGCTGGTTCTTCTCAGATGACTTCTTTATGGGAAGGGATGCAACTCTACGATGCTCCACAACGCTCTACGGCGATCCAAACTGAGCATTTTTCGGCTGGGCAGCGAGCGCGGATGACTGCAACACATCGTCCGCGTTCCGGCTGTTTCTCCGAT
>ERZ773008.73-NODE-73-length-65761-cov-20.822741_pt1 | contig 65761 bp, 68 predicted proteins | sample MGYA00580664_ERZ773008 | MGnify/ENA primary metagenome ERZ773008 (study PRJEB29015, sample SAMEA2738016) | human oral metagenome | biome: human oral; feature: human-associated habitat; material: dental | place: China | collected 2048 ...
GAGACAATCGCTATGGTTCGTCTGTCTGGGCAGGTGTCTGGACGAATTTTCTTGTAACTGCATAGCCTTTGGTATTGATACTGAAGCAGCTTACTTGTTTTCAGCTAAAACTTGTTTAAATACAAAGTCATTCCGTGCGTGATGTTTTAGTGCAGTGTGTAGCATGTGTTGTTATTTTAGATATTGAAAGAATGATTTACAAGAGCAGATAATGAAGATGCACGTATTCTCAGAAGGGGTAGGTGTATTAAATTGTAGGCTCTTTTTTTCGTGTTTAAAATACAACAAAAAATGTAGGGGTAGGAAGAGTAGTTGTCCGTGTGGATGGGTGCTCCTCCTATGTTAGCTCTAGGTAATATTGAATGGGCAGGTGCTAAGGATATATTATCTCATGGAAGAATAAAAGCCCAGTTGGGCAAGGAGGAAAATAAAAATGAAAGATTTTAAAATAGGCAAAAAATCGTTTCTACGAGTAGATAGAGCAAACCCTTGTCCTATCTGCCAAAAGCCTGACTGGTGCTTTCTTGCATCGGATTTCAAAAAGGCTTATTGTTGTAGACAATTAGACGAGGAGAAACCTAGTCTTGCCGGTGCTACCGAGTATATCATTGATGGTACAAGTGCCAAGGATGTGCAGATCGTGGAAATTCCACAATTAGAGTCTGCACCAGCGAATATCTTGCATAAGGTATATTCTTTGGTGATTGGAGTGTTCGGATTGAGTGATGAACACCTTACACACCTCATGATTTCACGAGGCTTTACTTTGGATCAGACCTATCTAAGAGGTTATACCTCTTTTACAGCTATGACCATGAAAAAGCAAATCGGCGATAAGACTGTCGGTAAAACCATCTGGGAAGATTTGTTTGAACAAAATGGTTTGCCACGTGACGCTTGGAAAGGTGTTGCTGGGTTCTGGTATGATACTAAAAACCAAACGCCGATTTTTATGCCAACTCATTTTGGGATTTTTATTCCAAACAGAAATGAGTTCGGACAAATTATCGGAGGGCAAATTAGAGTTGACGAAGATTCTATGCAATATAGAGCTGAAGTTAATTCTAATTGGAAAGATAAGGCGAGGGTGATTGTAAAGAGTGCTGGTAAAGGTGAAATCCAGTACACGATTTACATGTTCCCAAACTATGATGTATATTCTCAAGGGGTAACTTCAAAGAAACAACTAACGTTTCCGAACGGCTTATCTTTTAAGATTAAATCATCAGCTAAGTATGTTTGGCTATCTACCTCATCTAAAGAGTATGGTTGTGGTGCAAAGAATGTTCCACACTATGCTTTTCCAGACAACGTTCTGGCGCAAGCTAGATTCGACAAAGATGGAAACGGTTTAGTCAAACTTGTTGAACTTTGTCAAAATGTCATTGTAACTGAGGGATTGCTGAAGGGCGATATTATCGCTACACAAGTTCCAACCTCTCGATTAGCGAAGTTGGGTTCAACCTTGGTAATTGCAATGGCTGGTGTCAACTCTTGGAAGAAGGTTGCATATAACTTGAAGTCAAAGACTACATTTGCTAAAGTATATCTCGCATTTGATAGTGACTTTAAGGATAATGATGCAGTCTTTAATTACTTAAAGCAAATTATCGAATATATTCGCCAACAAGATAAAAACAAAGAGGTCTTTGTCTTTACTTGGGAAGTTGGGAAAGGACTAGATGATTTCTTATTGAGTAAAGAGGCTATGACGCTTACCGTAAAAGCTCACAAATTTTAAAAAATTCATTAAAGGAAGTATAGACTATGTAACTGATAACTCACGCGCATAGTCTTTTTGTATTAAAAAAGCTATCATAATGATAGTACGGAGGAAGTAAAAAATGGAAAATGTTATTGAAAGAAAAGTAGTAGTAAACGAGTTCATGGTTAGCCTTGCTGAAGCAAAACTTATGGAAGAGATGAGCGTGCCTCACTCACCAGACCTTGACTTAATTCACAATTTACTTTGTGACGAGTTGCCTTATGACATCGATCTAGTGACTGGTATTTTGAAAGAAGGTCGCTCGATTGGTGGGGCGTATAAATACGCCTATGACCTTGCTTTTAAGCAATATCAGTCAATGGAACATAAGGCCAAAGGGGTTTATGGTGCTGCATTACATCATACCCAAGTTTTTGAATGGGTAACTGAATACTTCAAGTTAGAATTCCTTGAAGATAGCAGTGGCGCTCCAGTAGCGCATATGAATGCACCTACTAAAAAGCGTAAACCACGTAAAAAATCCACTCCAGTAGTGGAAGTGGAAGATGTCAATGTAGAGGACGCTCCAGAAGTTCCTAGCGAAGTTATTTCACTCAAGGAAAAAGACTTGAAATTGAAGAAAGACGGTCAATTTGAGTTTGATTTGTTTGGAGGTGATTTCTAATGATTGATTTCACTAAAGCTGATAACAAACATATCAAAAACGCATTAAGACCTCATAAGTCTTTCTTTACTGAGTGCTTTGAAACATTTCCTATCTATGTATGGGAAAACAAAACTGACAAGATTGTTAGTTCTGAACGCTCTCAGAAAAACGTTAAGGTTATCCAAAAGCGTTTGACAAAGAATAGCAGATTGGATTTCTGGGATACTCTTGACTATTTTCTATGGATAGGTGTATCCAAGACTAGAATTGAGTTTCAAATGTACCGTATTCAACAATACTTTGAGAACGGTCAAGAGAATTTCTCTGTCACTCTCTACAACTTTGAAAAGTTTACTGAGAAAGAACATATCAGGCTAAGTGGTTCTTACAACGGTGAATATGTGCCTGGACTAAAGATGCTTGGTAGTTTTAGAGGAGCTTACTCAGACTACTGGCTACTGCAATCTTTGGAAGATGTATTAAAGCGTTTCAAAAAGAATGATGCGCTACAATACTTAGACTTTGCTAAAATTAAAGAAACTAACTCTTTATCAAACTTACCTCTAATGTTTCCTCATATCTACAAATACCGAGGGATCATTGAGTATGCTCAGAAAATCAATGCGCGTGGTATTCAAAGAGATTTGGTAGGTTCTGTTATACCAAGCTACTATGGTCTTGGTAGTGGTAAACACTGCCACGTCAACATGAGCAAGCTGACGTTTAGGTTTTTACGAACGCATAAAAATGTGTTCAAAAATTCAGACGAAGGTTTTGAGGATTATAAGATTAGAAAAGAGCTAGAAAAATCACTGGGTATAAAGGTACTCCCAGAATTCACCAAATATTTCAAAAACGTAGAGGATTTGAAATGTATTCCTAAAGGGATAAAGCTGGTTCGTTTTCAAAATTGGGTTCTCAAAAACTCAGTGAAAGCGTATGAGTATAGGGACTACCAAAATATGCTTGAAAAACTTGGTATAGCTTTTGAAGGTGACTTCAGAATTATGCCAAAGAATTTCAAGCAGGCTCATGATGATGCAGTTAAAGCCTACAATAACATGAAAGACGAGCAGAAAAGAATAGAATTTGCTAACAATCTTGAAAAATTATTGGGACTAGAACAGACAATCGGGAACTATACCTTTGTCTTACCTAAAGAATTACAAGAATTAAAAGCAGAAGGTAAAGCCTTGTCGCACTGTGTCGGTACTTATGCTGATAGAGTTGCAGGAGGTAAAACTGTTATTGTTTTTGTCCGTCAAAAAGAAAAGATTGACAATCCACTCTATACCCTAGAAATAAGTGATGGAAAGATTGTTCAATTAAGAGGAATGAAAAATAAAGATGCTGCTGCTGATGCTTGGGAAGCGTCTGAAAAACTACTTTCATTTGCTAAAAAGCATAAGATAGCAGTCTAAAATAAAATGGAAGGATAGAAAAGGTTATGAATTTTATTTCATGACCTTTTGTTTAAATTGGAAGAATGACAAACACAAATTTTAACTTTAAGGGATTTAATTTCCCAAAAACTGATGCCGAAAAAGTACGTGCTAATGTAGAAGCAGTAGCGCTAGTAAAAGAGTTAGAAAAAACTCAACAACAAGCAACTGCAGAGCAACAAGAAATCCTAGCTAAATATGTCGGTTGGGGTGGACTTGCTAACGTATTCTTTGATAGATACACAGGCAAGTTTGAGGAAGAGCGCACGCGCTTGGAAAACCTTGTAACTCCAGAAGAATATCGTGCTATGGAACATAGTTCTTTAACTGCTTACTATACAGAACCACGCATTGTCGAGCAGATGTGGGACTACCTTATCAAGAATGGTTTCAAAGGTGGAAACATTCTTGATCCATCGATGGCAACTGGTATTTTCTTTGGAACTATGCCCAAAGAAATGCAAGAGAAGTCTACTCTTGTAGGGGTTGAATTGGACACAATTAGTGGCCAGATTGCTAAACAACTGTTCCCAGAAGCGACAATCCTTATCCAAGGATTTGAAACAGTCGAATTTGACGGTAAACCTTTTGATTTAATCATGACTAATGTGCCATTCTCTGAGTTTCGTATCGCTGATATGAACTACGATAAGCCTTATGTGATTCATGACTACTTCCTAAGAAAATCAGTCGATTTGCTTCATGAAAACGGTGTGATTGGTTTTGTAACCTCTATGGGTACTGCTAATAAGCGATCTAACTCAATCTTGAAAGAAATCAAAGATGAGGTAGCATTCCTTGGTGGTGTACGTTTACCTAGTTCTGCTTTCAAAGAATTGGCTGGTACTACGGTATCATCTGATATCTTATTCTTTGAAAAAGATAGATTAAAGACAAAGAGCAGCAATGATATTTTCTTTGAAGAGGTCATTCGTTCTAGTCTGGATGAAGAAGGGCGTATCTTCATTAACCCTTACTTTGAAGAAAATCAAGTATTGGGTAAATATGAGGTTCGTCACTTCAACGGTGCGACACTATCTGTTAAGCCTAACAAAGATTCCGACTTGTTCTTGGATATTAAAGAGGGACTTTCAACAATCTATGCTCCTACATTTGCAGGGTATAGTCTTGCTGAAGTTACTATCGCATCAAAAGAGAAATTTCAATCATCAGTCCGTCCTTACGAGTACGGATTTGAAGATGGAAGAGTAGTATATCACAATGGACGTGAAACACGCGCCTTGTCAAAAGGTGCAGAGCTTACATTTTATCAGGATGAAGATGGAAACTTTGTATCATGGGATAAGAAACACAGTTCAAGCGTGATTGAAGAGTTTGAAGCACTCAGACAAGAGGATGAAAGTGTGATTACAAGCACTTACATCAGTTCTCAACCGTCTGTACGTGGCGCAAACAAAGGTCTATATAAAGGTGTTTATTTCTATGAGAAGCCTTTAGAAGATAAAGAAATCGCGCGTGTTAAAGGGATGATTGCTATTAAAGAGGCTTATCAGTCTGTAATTGATATTCAATCAACCAATGATTACAGTATTGACGAGTTTCAATCTATGTTGATTGTACTGAATGATACTTACGATAAATTCGTTAAGGAACATGGTTATATCAACATTCCAGTCAACACTCGCTTATTTGAGCGTGATGATCGATTCCCTTTAATTGCCAGTCTGGAAGAAGAAGCACTAGATGATAACGATAGTACAAAAGTTGTCTTTGAGAAAGCAAAAGCCTTTTTCGAGCCAACAATCCGTCCTAAAAAGTCATTAGAGCAAGTAGATAGTGCTGAAAAAGCCTTATCTATCAGTCTTTCAGAGGGTCGAGGTGTTGATTTAGACTTCATGCTTACCCTCTATCCAGCAAAAAATAAAGAGTTATTACTTGCTGAGATTTATAACGAGGTAGCGCCTAACATCAAAAAATACATCGGTCAGGGTATTTTTGAATGGGAGCTTAAAACAAGCTTCCTCTCCGGAGATGTAGTAACTAAAAAAGAGTTGCTAGAACTGTTGATCGATAAGAAAGATACTAAAGCTGATTGGGAACACTATCTCTCACTAATCAATGAAGTAGTGCCAGAACCAATCACAATGGTCGATATGGAATTTAATATCGGCTCTATGTGGATTCCTAACTGTGTGCTTGGTAAGTTTGCTTATCAAATACTAGGCGGTTACGAAGTTTCTCTTGACTATGCAAAGAATGCAGTAGCAACAAGTAAGATTGGTCGAGGTCTGACTACACCATTTGTTAAGGAGGTAGAATACTCGGCTGCGAATATCCGTCTTGGGCTACGTGCTGAAGGTGCTGGTGTTTATAGTAGAGGGCATGCGATTTTTGAGCGTTTGCTAGGTTCTAACCAACCAACTATCGAAAAAACTATCACTGATGACGACGGTAAAGAGAAAAAGGTTGTTAACGAAGTAGCAACTGCTGAACTACGAGAAGTTGAGCGTAAGATGCAGAAATTGTTCCTTGAATTTGTAGAAAATCACGAAGATGTAAAAGAATTGGTTGAAACTACGTTTAACAAACGTTTCAACCGTATCGTCAACAAACAGTATGATGGTAGTCATTTACATATTGAGGGATTAGCGCAAGGATACGAGCTTCGTCCTCACCAACTGAATGCAGTACAACGCATTCTGGAAGATAAACGTGCGCTCCTTGCCCACGAGGTAGGGACTGGTAAGACATTAACAATGGTAAGTGCTGGGTTTAAGTTGAAAGAACTCGGACTAATCAATAAGCCATTGTATGTTGTTCCATCTAGCTTAACTGCTCAATTTGGCCAAGAAATCCTACGTTTCTACCCAACTAAGAAAGTCTTTGTCACAAGCGAAAGAGACTTTGAGAAATCAAGACGCAAGCTATTCATTTCACGTATCGCTTCAAATAACTATGATGCAATCGTGATTGGCCATAGCCAGTTTGAGAAAATCAAGGTGTCTGAAGAGCGTCAACGTGCTTTTTATCAAGATAGACTTGATGAAATTCGTAGCATCATGGATCTTGCTGAAAGTGAACAAGACCGTGTTACCTTCAAGCAATCTGTTCGTACAGAAGCACGTTTAGCAAAGCAAATTGAAAAGTTGGATGAAGGAAAACTGTCTAAAACAGATAGCTTCGTAGAATTTGAGCAGCTTGGTATTGACTTCTTATTTGTCGATGAATCTCACCGTTACAAGAACGTCCGGCCAGTTACAAACCTCGGCAATGTTGCTGGTATTGGTAACACAACTGCTCAGAAGAACATGGATATGGAAATGAAAGTCCGTGCTATTCAAGAAGAGCATAACGGTACTAATATTGTCTTTGCAACAGGTACGCCAGTTTCAAACTCAATCAGTGAAATGTATGTGATGATGAATTATATTCAGCCTGATATTCTGAGTGAGTATGGGATGGATAACTTTGATGCCTGGGTTGGTGCTTTCGGAGTTATTGAGAATAACCTTGAAATCAACACAACAGGTGATAAGTTTATCTCTCGTAAACGTTTCACGAAGTTTACTAACTTACCTGAGTTGATGAACCTTTACAAACGGACTACGGATATTCAGATGACGGAAGATTTAGATTTACCTGTACCTGATGTCGAAAGGATTGCAGTTAAATCTGAAATGACTTATTCTCAAACGGACAAATTAGGGGAACTAGTCGAACGTACTGATAAAATCAAGACTGGAAGTGTTGATCCATCGGTAGATAACATGTTGAAAATTACTTCTGAAGCACGTAAATTGGCTACGGATATGCGCTTATTGGATACAAGTTACACGCTAGCAGATAACAATAAGATTATGCAAGTAGTTGATAATGTCTTTAAGATTTATCAACGTGAAACTATCAACCGTGGTACTCAGATGATTTTCTCTGACATTGGTACTCCATCAACTGACGGATTTTCGATTTATTCTGAATTGAAAAATCTTCTTGTTGAACGTGGTGTCCCAGAAGAAGAGATTGCCTTTATCCATGATGCGAAAAATAAAGATGCTAAGTTGCAGCTACAACGCAAAATGAATGCTGGAGAAGTTCGTATCTTACTTGCTTCAACTGAAAAAGGTGGTACTGGATTGAATGTTCAGCGACGCATGAAGGCAGTTCATCATATCGACGTCCCTTGGAAACCGTCTGATATTATCCAACGTAACGGACGGATTGTGAGACAAGGAAATTTGTATAATCGTGTACAAATTTACTACTACATCACGACAGGTTCGTTTGATAACTACTTATGGCAAATTCAAGAAACTAAACTACGTTATATTAGTCAAATTATGACTAGTAAAACTCCTGTCCGTTCAGCAAGTGATATTGACGAGCAGGCTATGACTGCATCGGATTTCAAAGCTATTGCAACTGGAAATCCTTTCTTGAAGATGCGTATTGAGTTAGAGAATGAGTTGGACTTGTTGAGCAAGCGTAAAGTTGCATGGAAACGTGACTTTGAACTCTCGCAAAAGAGTGTTAAATCAGCGCAGGAGCGTATTGAAGCTACTAACCGTCAACTTGCTAAGATTGATATTGATATTGAGCAGGCGAAAGCTACGAAGAAAGAAGAGTTTACTATCGGTGAAGAGACGATTGTAAAAAATCCATTTGTCATGGAATTTCCAGACGGATATACAACCGACTCAACCACTAAGGCAGGTAATCAACTTGCATACAACATGCAATACAACCTGTCTGAAACTACTAAATTCGTAACATTGGCTAAATATCGTGGATTTGAACTTAAAGCACTCACATTAAATGCTCCATATCGTCAAGGTCAGGCATTAGAGTTGAAAGTTGTTGGTAAGAATATGTACACTGTGGAACTTGACTTTACCTCTCCAGTCGGTACAATTCAACGGATCAATAATGTTATTGATAACCTTGAAATAACTAAAATTCGCTTAGAACAACTTGTCCAAAATCAGCAATTTATTATTGATAGAGGAGTTGCAGATAGCGTATTTGCAGACGAGAATCGCCTAGCCTATGTAAAAGCCAAGTACAATGTCTTGTTACCTTTGCTTAATAATGACGCATCAGTCGAGGAAATTGAAAAAGCTCTTGAAGAATTTTCAAAACAGAATGGCTCTGAAGATAGTTCAGTAAATGTACTGGAAAAATATCTTGAAGCCAGTCAAGATGATGTAGAAGAAATTCAACTATTAGAACCTCAAACTGAAACTGTTGAAGTTCCTATCGAGGAAGAGTCTGAGCGTCCAGAACGTGAAGAAGATAACTCTGATAAGTTAAAATTGGCTCTACAATTTCTTGCAGATGCAGAACTTTTTCTAGATCAGACAGAAGAACCGACAGAAGTAGTGACTTACGCACAAGAAACTACTGTGACGGTCTGTGAGCAACTAGAATTGTTCTAAATCGCCTAAAGAGGTGTCTAATCTTAATGATTAGATGCTTCTCAATAGCAATCTAAGAATGAAATAGATTGTTATTGAGAGGTAACTATTGAAGCGACCTCTAGGTTTTAAAGTTATTTTGAAAAAAAGATAGAAATATTCTTTTGTTTTAGTTGTATTTTTGAAATAATTGTTGTAAAATATTGTTGTAAAATATTGTTGTAAAATAAAGTAAATAACTAATTTAAAAAAATTGATTATTTAATTAGATAATAATTACTAAATTTGGGGATTACAAAAATGGAGAATAAACCAAAGCTACACGAAGATAGTTTTTCAAGCGAAAAGCTTTTACTCGAACCAGACTATTTAACTGACTATTTACAGTTAAAAAAATATGAAGTTGCTGATAAAAATAACAAAGAAATCAGAAATATCCTAGAATATATGATTTTAGGATACGGTTTGCATGTTATTGTTTCAGAACTTGGAATACAATCAACCTTGTCATTAGCTGAGCGCACGATCCGTAGGAAGTTAAATGATTGTGGGTTAAGCAATGTTGATAAACTCATGGCTAATTACTATCGTTTGTTACTATTTCCGATGCTGCAGGCTGGAGAAAAACACCTTATTGAGAAGTATAACGAAGAGAATTCATTAGTGCGTAAATACAAAAAGCATAAAAAGGTATTCAAGAGTAATGTTGTATTCCGAGAAGGTGCTAGTGAGTATCTTGGAACTCTAACGTACAATATCGTTAGTAATTTAATCACAATGCCTATTTTATTTGCATACTCACCGATAACATCGAACGTTAACCAGCTTAGTGAGTTTTTCAATAAACTAGCTAGAGCGCAAAATAGCAAGTTAAGTGAGTTTGCTAACGATATTGGATTTGATAGTGTTCAGCTTGATAGTTGGATTTTTAACGCTATGAAAAAAATGGAAATCTCAGTCAATGATAATGCTGAACTCGTTGACGATTTGACAGGTGAAGTAATCACAACAATCGGTCAATGTAAAATTTAAAAGGATAGAGTGATAATATGATTTTAATTGGACTATTTAGCCTTATACTTGTTGGAGGATTTACAATAATTCTCTCACTTATAGGGATTCGTCAACGAGTTCGTTTAACAAACGGATATGATTCTGAATTAGAGACAGATCTATGTGCAATGACAGAAAGGTGAAAATAAAAACATGTTAACTGATACCTAAATAGTCAAACATTTGGAAAGGATATAAGAAAGATGAGAAAAAATAGATCATATAGTTTGAAGCAGAAAAGAGCTAACAAACATTTGAGAGGTATAAAAAAATATACATTATCGAATGAACAAAAAGGTTTTGATGATGTATCAACTTTTGATATGTTGTTTGAAACAAATGTGAAGTATCGAGTTTTTGCAATTTTAGGAGGTGTATCTGGTTTAATTTCGCTAGCTTTAGTATCAGTAAATCTCTTTTTAGGATTTAATGCGTATGTAATTGTAAATTTAGTTAATACGAGTCCAACTTTTCTTAAATTAGTAGGAGTAAAAGAAGTTTCTTTTATGACAGTCTTTGAATCATTTTATTTTGGAAGTGTCGAGTTAATGAGAGATATGTTTGTAACTATTTTTGTAGCTATTATAGTTTTTTCTTTATCATTATATATAATATGGGCTACAGAAAAAAAGGCAGATATAAACTCTTTAACAAATCAGTTTTATGAAAAAATCAGAATTGAAAAGGCTCTTGAATAATTTTTAAAACAGAATGGCTCTGAAGATAGTTCAGTAAATGTAAATGATAAATAAAATAACTAAATTAAAATAGCATAAATACAACCCGAGCAAAAGCCGTAGAGGAGTTCCATGTACACGATTGAATTGAAATTAGATACTAGAGGATATGACGAATATCTCGAAAAGAAGTTTAAATATGGCTACAAGTTAAAAAGAGCCTTGGTAAACTACTTTAATATGCAAGAGAACCGACGTGTCAATTCTGACAGATACAAAGAGCTGGCTGAACGGATGAAAGAGTTAAACACTCGGCAAGATATCATCAAAGATACTAAGGATAAAGGTAGGAAGAAGTTACTTAAAGAAGCCTACAAAGAACTTAGTGAAGAAGTCAAAAAAGGTTGGATTGAGTTAAACGATAGCTACTGTCTAGGCAATGGCAAGTTTGTAGATTATAAAAAACTCGGTCAAGCTAGTGTGATGTATGAGCGTTACGCAAGTGAGGGTATTATAAACTGGTCTAGCTTTGAAAGTATGGCGCAAGCTACGAAACAAGGTTACTTGAAGCGTAGAAAACAAGCTGACTCTGACAATACTTTAAAAGTGCCACGTTATGTTGATTTTAATACATTGTGGTATCGTAAATGCAACAACAATATTACTCCAGACGGTTTACGATTTGGAAAAAGAGGGAACTACATTATATTTCCTTATATCTTTAAAGGAACGGATGAAATTCGCTTTACCTACGCTTTAGAAAGACAGAAAATTGCTTGGTATGGGCTCAAGAGAATTCTGGATCGCCATAACAAGTGGCTATATTCTGTTCTGATTGTATTTAGTGAAGTGCCTTACGGTCTTCCAGAAAGTCCAGTTAAGCAAGGAAAAGTAGTAGTAAGCGTAGATGTCGATAAACTAGCAATAAAAACCTTTAATGTAGATACTGAGGAAGAAGTATTATTTGATATTGCTAATGACTTTGGATACTCTGAGAAGCTATCCTATTACGATAGGAAGTTAGAGGAAAGTCGTAGGCAGTCTAACCCAGATAACTACAATGTGGACGGTACTGTTAAAGAGGGCAAGAGAAGTTGGGTAAAGACAAAAAATTACAATACCTTGCTCGCTCGCAAGCGCACTCTCTGGCATAAAATCAAACAATCAAGAAAAGAACGTTTTCATAGCATAGCAAAAGCTATTGTCCTAAATTGTGATGAAATTGTTGTTATCAAAGAAGATTTCAAGGCACTACAAAAACGTAAAGACTACAACCCAGAAGAGATGAAGTGGATGGACTCTCGTAAACAAAAAGGTGCTGAAATCATGTTCAATGCACCTTATGAATTTATAGAGTTGCTGAAGCAAAAAGCAACTTATCTAGGTATATCGTATTCAGAAATTACCAAAGAAAAACAATGATTGAATGAGTGATTGCTGGTATCATAGTCACTATGTACTGGTTTTTTCACTCTCAATCTGGTATAATATACTAAAGTCGATTTGTGGACTGTTGTTTAAATACAAAAAACATTCATGGCTAATCGAAAGGCGCTATCGTCAAGCAGACAGGCTATGAATGCAGTACAACCAATATCAACCTACGAGGTTTTGGAACTGTTCTATTTGTACTGATTACAAAACAAAAGCAAAGTATGATAGTTTTGGAACTGTTCTATTTGTACTGATAACAAAACGAACAGTTACAATCTCAGGCGGCAATTGTACTGGTAACAAAACGAAACCCTCCGATCATGTGCAACTGTTCTATTTGTACTGGAAACAAAACTAATGAGTTTGGTTATTATTTTTGTCTAGCGTTTTGGGACTGTTCTATTTGTACTGGTTACAAAACAATCAGTTATAAAACTTTTAAATAGTACGGGTTTTGGAATCGTTCTATTTGTACTGATAACAAAACTCCTAAAGCCACGTATTCGGTTTGTGGTTTGTACTGAACGAAACATCGAGGTATATAGGTGGAATAACAAACACTAAAAATACTAACCCTTGACCTTATTGGAAGGGGTATTTTTTTACGCACTATCTTTTAGTAGAAAAAGTATAATTTTATTACTAAAAGAAAATGTGTTATAATAATACTACTAACACTAGAAAAGGATAAAAAATAACATGGCTGATGATTTTTCCTTGCAATCAAACATTGAGAAACAACTTGACCTACTGCCAGCATACATTAAAGAATGGTATCGGACTAAAATGATTGCTGGCCGGAGCAAACGCACTCTCTATGAATATCTAAATGAATACCGTCGATTTTTTACCTGGCTAATCGATGCTGATATTGTTCCTGAAAAAAATATAAAGGAAATTCCATTATCTGCCCTTGAAAATCTCTCTAAGGCTGATGCTGAGTGCTTTTTCATTTTTTTACGCGAACGTAACCTTTTAAATACAAATAAACCGACTAATAAGAGCGTATCCGAGGTTACGATCCATAGGACGTACCGAGCATTATCTGGTTTGTTTAAATATCTGACTGAGCAGACTGAAAATGAAAATGGTGAGCCTTATTTCTATCGTAACGTGATGAAAAAGCTAGAGATAAGTACAAAGAAAAAAGAAACTCTATCGGCAAAGGCTAATAAGATTGCTCCTAAACTCTTCCTTGGTGACTTAGCAAAGCAATTCTTACAATTTATCATGGACGATACTACTGTTGAGGGTTACGTTAAAAAGGCTAATTTGAGTAATAGAGCCTTATCTACCTATTATAGAGATAGGGAACGTGACGTGGCCATTATTGCCTTAATAATCGGCACTGGTATCCGTCTGAGCGAGGCAGTCAATACAGACTTGAAAGACCTCAACTTACAGACAAAATCGGTCGAGGTGACGCGTAAAGGTGGTAAAAAGGACTACGTAAATATCGCTCCTTATGTCATTCCGTATATCGAGCCTTTCCTTGAAATTCGTGCTAGTCGATACAAGATTGATGGTAAAGATGCTAACCTACCACTATTCCTATCCGTCCAGACTGGTGTGCCTATGCGATTAAAGGGTGCTGGTATCGAGCGTTTAGTAGGTAAGTATTCCAAGGCTTTTGGGACTGAGATTACTCCTCACATGCTTAGACACGCTCTTGCTACTGATTTATATAAGAAAACAGGTCAAGAGGGTATCGTAGCGCAACAATTAGGACACGCTAGCACTGCTCTTGTCAGTCACTATGCGCATATTGCAGATAGTCAAGTCAAGGATGGCCTTTCAATGTTATAAAAAGAAAAACCTAGTCATTAAGACTAGGCTTTTTTAGTGCTATATAGACTTAGATCACGCTAACACTAGCGGTTAAAGTCTGGAATAGTGATTGTGACAATTCATGTAGTTTGCTGACTGGCAGTACACAAAATTGTCTGGATTCGGTAATATAAACATCAACCGCGATTTCACTTCTTACTTCATCAATGAGATTCTGGTTACATATGATGATGCACTTTTCCTTGTTGGTTGCATAGTCAGTTTCCATTATGTCACGTTGATTACTCCTTTCAATTTTTTTCGATTGGTGGCATAGTTAGTTTCTAAAGGCTTTTAATGGGTCATTATCGTCAAGTTCTTCGTAAAATTCAGCGATCTCATCATGTACTTGTGGTTGTTGTATAAGCCTTGTTTGTATCAATTCTTTCAGGCTATCATTCTCTGCATACAATTCCTCTATCCTCTCTTGGATAGGAATACAATAACCCTTCATCGCTTCAATAGTATTGCGTGCTAGGCTCTCATTATACTTCATAATTTCCTCTAGTGCAACCTTTAAATCAGACTGCTGCTCTTTCGAGTTAACTTCAGATTTTAAAGTGTTGATAGAGTTCATTGTCTTACTAGAAACATCCCCTGCATCTGTTAAAATAATGTCCTCTGGGTTTATTTCTGTAAAATCCCTTGTTTCTCCATTAAAAAGAGATAATGGTTTTTCCGGGTTATAGTATAGATAGCTATTTGGATGATAGAAAGTTTGTTTAAAGAGATTGTTTGCTCCTAGTAAGTTCCAAAAAGGTGTAGATTCTTCTAGGATGTCTGATACATTGGCCAGATTGGCCGGATTGACAAGTAAAGGGATATTGATTATAAAGAAATCTTCCGAATTAAATTCATTAATTATTGGCTTTCTAAAAGCTATATCAGTCGTTAGATAATAGATTTTTTTAGCATGCTTGAACACTTGTTCTAAATCCTTTGCAGTATAGTTTCCCAAAGTGTCAATGATAAATACAGTACTTACATTCAAATCTATAAATTCAAAACCATTAGGGTTATCATCTGCTTTAGTATGCAAAGATTGAGGTCGCCTACCAATAAAGGTTGCATCACCACAATTTTTAGGATTTTTAGATGATATTTTTAAACCTGTTTGTCTTAGGTAATTAAAAATAGCTTGTTCATTTGGACTATTAACAAGGATAACTTTTTTTCTATCATGGTGGTTAGAACATAGACTTACTAACTTTTGAAAATAAGGTGAGTGGTCAAAGTCCTTAATAATATAACTATCGATACAGACAGTTCTAATTTGTTTTGTTTTATCCATACTACTTCTCTTTCCTACATATTCTCAGCAATTTTAAACTGAACTGTTCTTAGTTCTGGGTTGCTATCGTCAAAGTATTTGATCCGTTTGATAGAAGAGAAAAAGTCTTTTTTGCTCTCGGACAAGTCCATAAACAGAATATTCTCTAGGCTTACATATCGGTCAGATAATCGGTACTCTTCTTCAATCAATGCAATTACACTTGGGTTATCTACAATGATTAGTAAGAAGCGCTTATTACCCTCTGCGTCCAGACCATTATTAAATCGTCCATAATGCTTAAATATTGTTTCCAATTTACTTAGGTCGCTATCTTGTTTGTCCGTGGTTATGAAAGGATAGAGGTCAAATTTAGTAGTCTTTTTGGTTTCTTGATTATACAATAGGATTTGACCGTTAAATCTCACTCGACGGACAAGGCGAGTGATTTCTTTTACTTTCTCTGGTACTCTAACATCAGCGGACTTCATGAACTGCTCTTCATCTTTAGAAGATGGTTGGTGCTTAGCTTTTCTCAATTCAATTTTCTCTGTATAAGTGAACTGATTGAGGTAAGTGTAAGACACAAATCCTGCGAACTCCTTATGAAATCTAAAGTTAAGGTAAGCGTCCATGATTTTCCAGTGACGAATAGGTGAGTAATCATCCTCTCTACGTTGTTGTTCCTTCCACTTGTAAGCATACTGAGGAGATAAGTCCATATGTTTCATCAAGAGATATGATCCATGAGAATAGATAGCGTAACAAAAACCATATTCTTGCTCTGCTTCATCAGGTAACTTAAATCTGAACTTTTGAATAAGATAAAGGCGATTCAATCGCTCCAAAGATTTCTCAATCTTATTTGTTTTATCTCCAAACTCTCTTAGAATTTGCAAGTGCTGAACATTTCTAAACTCTGATATAGTGCGTAGCACTTTCTTATCAAAGTCGGTCAATAGATTATAGACTACATCATATGCTGATTCATCTTCGTAATCTATAATATGGGTAATATTCTTGCTTCGATTCAATGCCAGGGACTTATCTTCTGCATCTACTTCCATTTCTCCACTGAAACCAGCTCCAGTATTGGATACAATATTTATATTATCCCTTGAAACAACAATGGCGAAAGGATAGCTATTTGGAAACTTAACAACTTCCATATAAAACTTTCGATAGTATTCTTCAGATAGGCTCGATACTGCTGGAGATTTAAACGTATCATTATTTGTATCTGACTTATAGATACCGAACCGTTTTAATACTTGGTACTTCTTTTTATGCTCTTGTTCATGTCCGTATATTCCTAACGGATCACGAGGCACGTGTGTACCGATTAACTCTCCTACTACGCCTTTAAAAGCATTCTCTAAAATCTTTCTCATACTTTTTCTTTCACTTCTATTGTAAATAATTGTATATATCTATGATAAACCATTTATGGCAGATAGTAAAGCTATGATAAAGAAAGTCTATGCAATCATAAAAAGAGCCAGCTAAGCTGGCTGACTCTTAATCTTAATCTTCTTCTTTAAGTTTACGAAGGCCTACGAGGCTCATTAAACCAATTCCTAATCCAAACCACGGAAGCATACTTGCTGATGTTCCTGTATTTGGAAGTGATGGCTGAGGATTTGGTTTCTTAGGCTCGCTTGGTTTTGGTGGTTCTGGTGTAAGAGTAGTAACCTTGGCAATCATTTCTTGCTTATTAACAATATTGATAAAGGTATTTTCAATCTTCTTACCAGTTTCGATACGCTCAACCTCGATATAGAAGTCTGCGTCAAATGTTCCTTTAACACCTAGGGAGTTAAGGAAGTCTTGATTGATAACGTAAGACCACACTCCTTTTTTAGCGTCCCATTTAACAGTCACAAGTTTCTTGATAAACTCTGAATTTGTACCTTGGTTAAACTCAAATTGGAACGCATAAGCAGAGCCTTTAGCAATCTTATCGCCTGCTTTGATAACCTTACCATTTTTCAATGTCACATCATAAGGCAATACAAGCTCTTTTTCTGCTGTGTACTCTGTTCCTTTAATGATACCTTTCCAGTTACCAGTATAGCGGTCATGTTTCGTATCGAGTTTATCCAAACCGTCATATTGGTACAATGTATCATGTTTTTCTGGAACAGTTACTCCGTCAAGTAGGTACTGAACAAAATCACCTAGCTGTACTTCTTTGCCATCAAGGACTTTCTTGCCAGTTCTATCAAGTGCATGTTTATCTGGTTTCACATCTGGCACTCCAACTGTCACAAGATTGGATTGATAGCTATTACCAAAATCAATCTGTTTAAATTGATTCTTAACGATTTCTCCCTCTTTTACTAATAGCTTAGCTGGAAGCTCAATCGTCACGTTTTTGGCTTTCTTCACGTAGTTTTGGTAGAAACTATTAGAATCCTTTGCCACCCAAAGGTAAAACTCCCCTTTAGGGTTCAAGTTCAATTCCTTCAGGATATTCTTGATTGCATCAGTACGTCCTGCATCTGAAAGTACGTGATACATATCAAAGAGATTTTTCACGTCTTGATTTGCAGCAGTCATTTTGATATTGCCTTGATAAACTGAGGATGCACCATCTTGAACATCGTCCAAGATTGCAAACTTCTTACCACGTGCTTGCGCTGAAGCAAGTGTTTTGGTGTAAGGTGTGTAATCTGTCACCAAGCGGAAAGTCACGTTTCTATCAAATGTTTTAGCACCATTAATATCCTTGCCAGAATGATCTAACACAGATTTGACTGGTTTTGGAGGTCTTGGAGTGAAGTTCGTAACAGTATTTGAGAAAACTTCGTAATTATTAACCAACACTTTATAAGTGTTGTCATAGAAGCCTTTATCATAGATTGGCTTCCAGGTAATCACTGGAGCTTCTAGGCGTTTCCCTTCATAAGTTGCAGTAAAGGTATAAGTGTTCTTTCCTGCATCATAGGCAACGCCCCATCCTGCTTTCTCTGCAGCTGCCTTTGTGACAGCTACATCAGGAACAGCACCAGCTTCGAGTGGATCAATGATGGTAATCTTGTCTCCCTTTTTAAGGTTCGCATAGATATTATCATGGGTCAATGTATAAAGCTGAGTAGCATTTTTAGCAACTGTTTGACCGTTTGTATTGGTCTTGTCTGTATCTGCTACAGATTTGCGGACAGTAGGTTTATACTGCAATTTATAACCGTGATAGCTTGCGGATAACTTCTGATTTTTAGTTTTAGATAGAGTTTTAAGAGCCAAGGTTGGCTTAACCGGATTTTTCGCTTTAACCAATTCAGCTGATACAGGTTCAGTCTTAACTGGCTTCACGGTTGTTTTTGTGATTGTTGCAGTAGCGGGAACTTCAATAACTGGCGTTACAAACCTCGTATTCAAAGCGAACCAATAGGTTTGGCCACTTGGACTATCTGGTCCATCCCATTGGATAAATTCGGTTGTGAAGGCTGTTCCTTTCTTGAAAACACCAAGTGCAGCGCCCTTGTATTGGTAAGGTGAGTCAGATGTATCCCAAAGATGCCCTACTTCTTCTTGGCGGTTATAGTTTTCAGCATAGACATAGCCATAATCTTTGTTTTCTGTAACAGTGGAGCCGTTAATTTCAACGTGAGTTCCGTTAATGGCTTTCGCACCTTCCCAACCAATACCATTGTGATTGAGTGAAGAATAGGTCAAGGTTGCAGGAGTCTTTTCACTTGCTTGGAAGGCTACTTCTTTCCCATCCACATTGTAGTAGTAGGTATCCGTAACCAAGAAATTCATGTAGTCTGATGCTCCACCAGCTCCATCGTTACGAGCTACTACGAATCCTTCTGTTGGATCATTCAAAACATAGACATCATTCAATCCTGTCTTCCCTTGATTAAGAATCTCGAATTTTCGATGGATACGAGAAATATCATGCTTTTTACCATCTGCAGTTGAAACAGTCAACCCTTTCAAATTAGTGTAGTCAATTTCTGTTTTCCATCCAGTGCCAACATCCTTGTATTTCAAGACTTTAGTAGAGTCAAGAACACGAGTATAGCCTGACGTTCCATTTGATGAAGCGATGTAATCTTTGGTAGTTACCTGCGCTCCTGAAGTAGAGGACTTCACTGTTGCTTCAGGATTTGCTGTTGCAACGCTAAGGGCTTGCAAGACTACTTCTTTAGTATAGCCTTCCGTGCTTGTTTTAGATTTAAGTTCATTGTATTTCTTCTGCCAGTCAGCTTGTGCTTTCTTAGCCTTGTCATAAGACGCTTGGTTTTGTTTCCCAATTTGCTTCGCTTCATCAGCTGAAGAAACTTCCTGTGTTTTAGAGGTTAAAAGTACACCAGAGTTTTTCAGTTCAGTTGATTTGCGTTCAGCATCTTGATTGACTTGTTCACTAGCATTCTTCTTCTCTGTGTAGGCAGCCATAATCGCTTTGTTAAGCTCAACTTTTCCTTTTGCAGCTGCAATAGCCTGATCGTTTTTCTTTTGTAGCGCCTCTACTTCTTTGACTGAAGAGACCGTACGTGTAACGGCTTTAACGTCAACCTTTTCTTTCTTCAACTGTTCAGATGCGCTTTCTACCGCTTTGTTTAAAGTAGTAGCTTGTTTAACAGTAGTATCATACTTAGATTTTTCACCCAGGTATTTTGTTACTGCTTGTTGGTTATCTGATAAGACCTGTTTAGCTGTTTGGGTAGCTTTCTTGTTTTGGCCTACTGAACCATCTGTGGCAGTCGAACCGTTATTCGTTACAGTGACAGTTGTTTCCTTTTCATGTTTGGCTTTTTCATCAGCTACAAATTTATTGTTAGCGTGAATAGCTTCCTGCGCTTCCTTGAAGGCTTCATTGTTTTGAACTTGTTTTGCAGTTGTGGCTTCAAGCCCCTTGACCTGCTTGTCCTGTTCTTGTTTAATCTCAGACTTAGATTGTTCAAGACTAGATGAATTAGTGTCTGTACCTTTGTCAACACTTGGTGTTTCAGATACAACTACTCCAGCTTTTTTAGCCTTGTCAGCAGCCTTTGTGACTGCTGTATTATCAATCGCTACAGACTGGCTTCCTGTTGTTTTGCCAGCTTGTTTAGCGTAAGCGTTATTGTCGTTTTTACTTTCAGGCTGGACTGCTTCATCTGCAAATGCTGATCCTGCTGAGAAGGCTACAATACCTGCGACTGCAATTCCCGAAACTAAGCCTTTAGCCCATTTTTTCTTACGGAAATATCCGTGTCCTTGTGTTTTTTCTGTCATTTAATTGTTTCCCTTTCAATTTCACCTTAAAACATTTTCTTCTTGTAGAAGTAACCAACTGCTGTCAACAACATAGCCCCAATAGTACCTAGAATGCTTTCTGCCGTTCCTGTGTTTGGAAGGGTTTTGAGCTTACCATCTTTGTCTGTAACAGAGATAGTCTTATCTTCATTGACAGTACCTCCGACCTCTTCAGGAGCAACTACAGAGCCATTTGAAAGGACAAGATTTCCGTTTTGAGTGCTGACAATTGAAGCTCCTGTATTCGTTTCAACTGGTTCTTTTGTTACATCATGCACCACTTGACCTGTTGAAGTTGAAGTAGTCCCAATTTGAGACTTCCCTTGTTCGTTTGCCTCGACTGTTGTTTTTGGCTTTTCAGCAGGTACACCGTCAAGGCTTTCAGCGTTATCCTTACCTTGTGGTTTGTCCTTAGTTGATGATGTATCTGGTGTTACTGGTTTATCAGTTGGTACGCCATCTAAGCTCTCAGCATTGTCTTTGCCTTGAGGTTTGCTTGGGACTGTTGGTACATCTAGTGACGGTGGAGTTTCAACAACTGGCGCGTCTTTGGGAACTTCAAACGTTGGTACATCTGGCGCAGGTGTTGCTGGCGCAGGTGTTGCTGGCGCAGGTGTTGCTGGCGCAGGTGTTGCTGGTGCAGGAGTTTCTACTGCTGGTGCAGGGGTTTCTACTGCTGGCGCAGGGGTTTCTACTGCTGGCGCAGGGGTTTCTACTGCTGGCGCAGGAGTTTCTACTGCTGGTACATCTGATGGTGGAGTTACTTCAACTGTTGAATTATTGGAAATGCTAGGAGTACTAGGAGTATCATCCGCATTTACAACTGCATGAGCAGATAGAATAGAACCGGCAACTAGACCGATAGCGATTGTTTTATAAATAGTTGACACACTATTATTAACCAAATTTTTAGTTTGCATAGATATAAAATCCTTCTTTCTTTTTTTATTACAAATAATAGTTTACCTTAAAATCATCGAAAAGTAAAAGTATGATAGCCTAAATTGCACTTTAGCCCTTTTCAAAGGCTAATTTAAGGTCATCATTAAGGATAACTCGTGCATCAAAAGTGCCTTAATTGTTGGATTTTTTAAATCCTTTCACTACGCTTGTTCTTCTCTTTTTGAGAAGATCACGCGCCATTTTTTCCGTGAGCTTCTTACTCGCAACTTCCATATTCAAGAAAAAGTCACAAGATGCCACTTCTCCATTCGCTAGTTGTTCTTGTGTAAGCAGTCCATTCTGACACTTCAAGAACACTTTCTTATTCTTGCTTGTGATATAGCGTACTGGTGCATGACACTTCGGACACTCCCCTACTTCTCCAGTAGCAGATTGTTTCAATTTCTCCATATAGTCCTTATATGGAAGATAATCAACCTTATTCATAGAGTTGTCAAGGTCATTAAAAAGGTTCTTCTCGCTCTCTCTATTCAAATATCTAATGATATTCGCTAAAAAGCGATCCTTGGTATTCTCTCCATTTGAGATTTTTTTAAGTGATTGCTCCCACAAAGCAGTAGTCTGTGCATCACTAAGGATTTTAACACTTGAATAAGATTGACAAAGTAATCGTCCTAACTCTGTTAGGTGGATGCGCCCTTTCTTGACAACGTACCAATGATAATTCTTGATTTTCTCCAAAGTAGGCGCTCTAGTTGCTTCAGTTCCTAGACCTTGGGTTTCTTTCATGATGGCTCTCAACTCTTCATCTTCAAAATGTCTGCCAGCAGTTTCCATTGCATCGATCAATGTCCCCTCGGTATATAACTGAGGCTTAGAGGTATGTTTCTCAATCGGTGTTAGTAGAGGAGTAACTAGGTCATTCAAGGCCACTTTAATCAATGGTTTCTCTTCTACGCTATCTATATCAAATAAAGCCTCTTTATCTTCCCACAAGATTTTCCATCCCTTATGAGCAGTCACGCGCCCAATGGTCTGGAACTTCCCATTTCCAACTTGCGTGATAATCTTGGTCTGCTCGTACTGATATTTGTGTAAGAAGATAGCCAGACTGCGCTTTAATACTTCCATGTAGATAGTACGCTTTTCATTGCTCCATGATGCGATTTCTTCCATAGTAGGAAATTCCGTGGTCGGTGTTAAGCCAGCGTGTACTGCTGCCTTTTTGTTGTTCACGTAAAATCCATCAACCTTACCAGACTGGACGCATTCAGATAGAGGGATATCAACTAACTGTGTCATAGTATATAGGCTCTCATGTAAGTATTCAAACCTCTCTACTGATATATGATTAGATGATGTACGTGGATAGGTCACGTATCTATCCGTTTCGTATAACTCTTGTAAGATAGCAAGTGTCTCAGACGGACTAATACCTAACTTCTTATCCATAGCTTTCTGCATATCACTCAGACTATATAATCGAGGTGAGCGTGATTCTTTAAGTTCTTTTTCTAACTCTACTATCTCTCCTTTATCAAACTGACCGATAAAAGACGGATTGGCGATTAACTTCTCCCACTGCTCCCTGGTATCACAATCTCCTTTCCACTTCTTCCCTTTCCGTTCCCCCTTTGTATAGGTTATATCGGCTGGAATGTATTTACCAGTGTATGTACCGTTTGGATGCGTGAAAGTAGCTTCTAGTTCATAGTAGGCTCTTTCTACAAAGTTCTCTCGCTCTTGCTCTCTCTGGTAGATAAAGTAGGTAGTCGGACTGATAATGCGTCCGGATGCGATTTTCCCCTCTTTCTCTGGAACTCGTAAGCCTAGCTTCTTCTCTAATGACTTAGATAGATACCTACTACTATTCATACCCAAAAGCCAGTCAGCAATCGCGCGTGCTTGTGGTTTCTGATAAGGCTAGGTAGTATTCTACCCCTTGGCTCTCTTTCTCTGCTAATGCGGTTATAATCATACTACAATTATACTATAAGGCTTTCTAAAGGTTAAGCTATGATAGAGCAAAAAGCACCTCTGGGATTCCCAGAAGTGCTAATCAGCTAATATTCAAGTGATACTGCATTGATAAAAAATCCTTGTTCTTGATAGGATCGTTCTAAGCGTTCAATATCTGTATCTTTCACTTCAAGACCTTTACTTGTTTGTTTTAGTTCGATTTCTTCTTTCTGACCTAAAAGGCTACCGTCAGCAAGGATTTTTTTCAAGCGCTCCGCTTTCACTAAGCGATTACTGTAGCCCTGGTCTCTACCGTAAAACTCAATCAGATAAACATATTCTACTTTATCTACCATGTTACTAGATATATCGGTCATATCCTTTAGTTCTTCCTTTGTATAACACAAATTATCAAACTGACGGATACATTCATCTACTGTTTTTGTAATCTGCATTGCCCAATTCACAAAGTCGTATTGCTCTTCAGTCAATCCAGCCATTGTCTGATATTCAATAGTGTTCTCGATTTCCTTTAAAATAAGTTCAAGTAACACCTTACTAATAAGATTATTGGCAGGGTAGCCATTAGATAACATCTTTTTTGTTGTAATTGTTTTTGTTGAAAGAATTTGAACTTGGTGTTTTCGCTCAAACTGTTTTGTTATATAATGTTTGCTAATTTCGACAGATGGTTCAAAAACTCTTTCATGTGGTAATATGTACTGTGTAATCCGTCCAACTTCAACTTCCGTTGTCCGTCTTTGGAAAACAGTTTCTACTTCAATCGGTGATGCGATTGTTAAATCTAAAAATTCCAAGTTCAATTTGGGGTTGACTTCAACAATTCCAAACTTCTTCCTCAACTCTTCTTTAGAATATCCGTCCTCATAAATAACTTTTTTAAACCAGTTTAAATCTTCCTTAGTCTCAGAAATGCTTTCTGGAACTTCATAGAAAACTGCTGATTCAATTATTTTCTCAAAGAATAAACTATCGCTTTGTAAATTTGGGTTATCAAAATCAAACTCTACAAGATAGCTATTCGATAAGTCACTCCTTTCCAGACTGCTCTTGATTTCCAACTCTAGCTTTTCAGCTAGTTTTTTTCCGTCTATAATCATTAGAGTATCCATGTGGCTGCATGGGTTCGTTTTGACTAAAATTGGATTGATAAAATTCCAATCCAAAATCCTTTTAGCAATCTCTAGGCACTCCTTTTTATGTAGATTTAATACTGTCATACTTATTTTACCTCCAGTACACTTATAAAATATGTTTCAAAAAGTTCTAATCTATTTATCCAATAATTTATTTATCTTTTTAACCATTTTTATATTCTTAATCTGTGATTCTCTGTCAAATAGTTCGCCAAAGTATCTTGCCATTATCATAAAAAAAGCTAAAGTTACAGTTCCTAGTACTAGGATAAGAAGCAAACCGACTATATCAATTAAAGAGATAGTAAAAAAGCACACTAACATGAATGTTATTACTTTATTCTCAATCAATCCCGAACTAACTAACGACATAGCGATCCAGTTGTTGAGATATACTAAAAACCAAGAATAAGATAAAGGGATAGCAATAAACGAGATAGCTCCATAAATGATATTTACTAGCACTTTCCATACACTCTTAGAATAAAGAATGTTCTCTCTTATTGATTTCAAGATATCCTTTTTTATAAAAAGATAATAATACAATATTGTCATACTATGCCTCCTATTTCAACTCAAATGAACTTATAATATATGGCGATAACTCAGCAGACGATAGGTATATCATTCCCCCTCCTACAACAAACAATACAATAAACAACAAAATCATATAATTTCCTCCTTGTTAATTCAACAATTCTTTCTTTATTCTCTCACAAAAGCAAACAGACTATTCTCATAAGTATAAATGCGATATGTTCCATTTAACTCAATTAGTTTTGTGCTTTCTTCTTCAATATCATGCCCTCCTGTTGTGATTGAGAAATTACCTTTGAAAACAGTTAGGTATTCCATTGATAGACGATTGAAAGTTCGCTTATCTTCAAAGACTGAAAATCTACAAGTTCCATGCCCAACATGTCTTAAAATTGTCTTTAAATCACTACTTTCCACAAACAACAGTGATTGTGTACTATGTTTTGAGAACTGCCCTAAAGAAAACATATCACGGATCACGTACCAGTTAGAACTATATAGGTCATAATTTCCAGTTAAATCAAACCTACAAGATGCAAAGTAGTACAACAATTCATTTTCAATATTCTTCAACATGCTTGTATCGTCATATTTATTCTTTGGATGATATGTTCTTTTAATCTTGTTAAGGACTTGAACAGTCGTTCTAGTATCCGATAGGAACTCCCAAGGCAAATCCTCTATAAATCGCTCCAATTCTTCTCGGTCTCTCTTTTCCAATTTTCCTACTAAAGAGGCTTTTAATTCCTCTAATTTATCTTTAAAAGTAGTCCTACGGATGCCACGATAGTCGATTGAATAATAGCAATCCTCTAAATCTTCATCAGATAAGTTGATTGGCATTTCTTCACCGTAAACATCTTCGCCCACGTATTCCTCAACTACTTCATCTTTGGTGTCTGCTTCAGCAAGTAGCTTTGCTAAAGACTCTAAATACTGAGCATCAAGGTTCTTTTTGAATTCTGGGATATAAATAGTGACTTTGACATTATCTTTCGTATTTCCAGATAATAATTCTAAACCGTCAAAAACATAATCTATTGATTTAAAAGGAAAGTCATATTTTGCTCTTAAATCTTTACCTTCACTGACTGAAATTTCTTCCATTATTGTTTCCTCTTTTCTTTAATTTCCTTTATTCTTTCTAGCATACTCTGTTAAGATAGCTCCTATACGGATGCTAGCGTTCTCTAACTTACGTTCTCCCTTGGCCAGACGATAAACTACTACTAATGCCAGTCCAGTATCTTTGGATATTCGATAGGGGGTCTCCCTATCGAATAACTCTCTGATTTTATCTGTATCTACTTTCATAGATAACCCCTTCCTATTCTTTATTCATATTTTCGACCTCTTGTATCATCTTATTATTTCCTTTATAGTCAAAGAAGTCAACCAAAAACCACTCTCGATTTCCAAAACATTCTTGGATATTAGCCATTGTGCAATCTTTTACACTTTTACGATATATAATGTCTTGGTAAACCATATCTTTAGCCATTGCTTTATCAAAACTTTCTTTGCTAGAGAATGTTTTAATCCGAATATCACCACCCCAATACGAACGAGCCAATTTCACTTCATCGTAGGCAAAAGAAACATATTTTCCACGCCAGCCTTTTGTTTCATCAAGAATAGTTCCTGTATTACCATTTGCTTCACAAATTGCAAACATAGCGTATTCAGTTGTTTTTCGCTCTTTACGATCCTCGTTATCAAGAAAGACAGGTTTACTTACAGCAGCATAAACTTTAGGCTTACGGATAACATTTTCTAGGTCATTGATAAGGAGTAACTGTTTATAGTAAGATTTATCATCTTCACTCAAATCAGCAACCCACTTAGAGTAACGTTTAGCTTGGTAAGTAGTAACCACGCGCACGTCATGAATAATCTTGAATGAGGTTAACAAGTTTAAATCATAGTCTTGCGCAACGATGTGGATACGGTCAATTTTTTCCTGCTCCTCCAAGGCTTTCTTCATCCCAAAAAGGATAGGGAGCATGTGTGAGTAATCAACGTAGCGCCCTGAATTTGAAATCCTACCAATACGTTTGGTATGAATGTAGTAGTTGATAAGATTGCTATTGATAAATTTAAGATTGATGAACTCGTCATTCTCAATATAAAGGCTAGGGCTAATCTTACTTTTACCATCATCCCAATGCCACAAATACTTTTCTCCTCCAACATAAAAACGATAAGTGAAATTAAAGAAATAATCAATCCCTTTGATTTTATTTAAACCTTCCTTAACAGAAGTATTGTCTGTCAAAGCGTTATCTCCACGGCCACGTTCAGTTGTGCCACCACCATAACGCCCTGTATATTTAGCATTATCTCTAAACGAGTTTAGCACATAAATTGGATCGTCAGTCTTAGAATATTGATTTAAAATAGGGATAATTTTTGCTAGTTCAACGTAAGTAGAATCAGCAATCTGAGAATCAGCATTTGACCAAATAATACCTGGGTCGGAAAACATATCTGTTGGAACATGGTCCAGTTGCAAGATTTCATTACGCTCAATTAATCCCATAATAAGATTAAACAAGTAGTAACGAGATTGAAGCAATGATAGCGAAGTTGATTCATTTGAAGATTTAGAGGTAAAAGAGTCCTCTGACAAATAAACATCTTGACTATCTAGCCATGTCAACCAAGTATTCTCTCCATTGCGAATCAAAACTCCTACTTCGTTTGGCATCGTATCCCTAACAAATTCCATAACTGTATTATTCAGCTCAAAACGTCCAGCAGAGTTACGCATTTTTAGGAATGTAATTCCTTTACTTGTTGGGCAGATATGTTCAAGGAGAGCTGGAGAGTGTTTGATTGCCACCTCTAAGCTCCCTGCATGCTCGTCATAAAGGTCTTTCAAGCGAGGAAGATCCTCGTCCAAATAGATAAGTTTTTGATGAATAATGATAGGCTGCTGAGTAGGCGCATTAGTTCCTTTATGAATGTTCATGAAGTTGACAGTTAATCCATTACGATACTCAAAAGCTGTTAGGTCTGAGCGCATGATCAAAAGTTCATGCTCATAAAGTTTGATTTTTTCTTGAAGTTCCGCCATCATTTTAGCTTGCATTTCATACATAGCTGTAATTTTAGCTTCCATCTCAGCTTTTAAGTTATTGATTGCTGCTAGTTGCCCTGCGAAAGCTTCATCTTCAAATTTAGAAACTTTTTCAATTAACTTTTTTGCATCCTCAAGCTGATCTTTTAAGACAAGTTGATTATCTGCTTTCACAACCAACTCATTTCCAATAGCAACGTCCTCTGTCTGCTCTACTATTGCTAATAATTCTTCAGGAACGATATAAGCCTTGGAATACACTTCGATAATAGCAAAACCTTCATAAATAGCCATTACCTTTACTTTGTGTTCAGGATTTAACTGGAGAAAGTTAATTAAATCTTCAGTTAAGAAAAATTCACCTCTCCTACCACTCAAATATTGACTACAATATCCGCGCGTGATGATTTCTCCACTATAACAAAGTTTATCTTTATTATCCTTGTAGAACTCTTTTACACGTTCGTTCATATCTTCTGTAAGATTATCGAGTTTCAACGTAGCATAAGCAATAACCTCAGAAAGCCGATTTTTTTCTTCCTTTTCTTGTTTATCCTTTAACTCACGATACTCCCTAAAAATTTTAGAGGCTTCATCTGAATAACTAATGTTTGGGTTAAATCTTACCATTTTCTTTATCCCTTCCCTAATTCTATAATACTATTATATCCCATTTGGGATATAATTTCAAAAAAAATAACAGACTAGAGCCATCTAATCTGTTATTTATTTGTTTACTTTTACTATCTTTGTAAAAAGGACTTTTGTTTTATCAACCTATAATATAAATACACACAAAAAATAATAAAAACAGCACCATTAAAATTATCGTAGAGAGAAACGTTTGGTTAAATGTCAAGATAGTAAACATCAAGATAGGTAAGCCAATAATAATTATACCTAAAATCAGTCTCGCTAAAAAGTGAACTAATCTGTTTTCGGTTAGTCTAAATTTAACTTCCTCGTGCTTTTCTTCTAGCTCTCCCTTTTCATTTTCTGACTTGTTGTTTAGGAGATAAAATTCATAAGCTCGATTAAATTTTTCTCTAATTTTTTTCATCATAAATACCTAACTTTACTCTATCTTTAAATAAATCGATGTCACTATACCGAGGACTCTGCCCTCTTGGCACTTCTGTTTTGGTGTCTAGGTCAGTTAGAATATCTGACACTACCTCTAATGCGTACCAGTAGTAACGTTCAGGTTGCTCTATTTCCTTGTTTTGAGTTTTCCACTGTGAAGGAACTTCAAAAGATGGTTCGCTAGGCAACTCTGGATACCGTCCTTGTTCGACTAGTCTATACATTACCCCTTTCTGTCCCTCTGGTAAAGCAAGTAGTACATAGTCCGGATTCTTTCTAAGTCGGCCAGATTTGGTAGTAAAAAGCACCTTACCATTGTTATCTTTTGCATGATAATAATGTGCCTCTAAATTTCCTTCTGAACTATACTTCTCTCCACTCACCATAACCCACGGCTGGAGTTTAACAACTCCTACACTATCTTTTGCCATTATCTTGTTCCCTTTCGTCTACACAGTGTTTTGATGTAACTTCCTGTTCCAATTTATCCCACAGTGGTTTGAACCATATTGAATGAGATAATGGTCGATACAACACTGTCGTTAAAATAATAGCACTTAGAACGCTGAACCATGCTACGCTTGGCATATCATAATCATAATTAGTTCTTACAGTATTGAAATCCATATTTATAAACCATTGATAAGTAAGGAACGTTGTAAAGCTAAAGAACAAATAAAATGTAATAAAAGCAGCAATTAACATAAATAAGCAGATACTCATAATTCGCTTGTTTTTACTGGATGACTGCATATTCTATTTACTCCTGTTCATCTTTCTCTATTTTGGAATTTAGAAAATAAAATTCATAGGCTCGATTAAATTTTTCTCGAATTTTTTCTAAATAAAAATTCGTTGTATTTCCATTTTCATCTTTATCTAAAATTATATCTCCATAAATGAATGTTGCAAAAGGATTCGACCATTCATTTAAATACGTATAAATATCCTGCAATGATGAAAAATGATAACCACTAGATTGCCAAAGGAACGCCTGCTCATATCTAGCATCATATATTGTCAGTAAACCAATATCACGTTGCAACACAAATCTAAAATAATCTTCTTGAAATAAAGATTTATGTTCTTCCCACTCTTTTTCATGGATTGGAAAAGAATCTCCAAAACATTCAAAAAAGATTATTTTCTCATCCTTTTCTAAATTTACACGATACCCCAAACTTTCGTCTACTTCTTCTATTTTCACTCCAGAACTATTCAAGGTCCAAGTAAATCCACCTTCGATAATCTCTTCCTCAGTAAAAAAAGTTTTATAGTAGCGCGTATCAGTAGTGTAGTGTGCCATTTCAAAGTATAGGGCATCATTTTTATCACTCCACCCATCCTCAGCACAATTTTTCTTAAGACATAGTACAAAATCTACACTATTGGGATTTTTAAGAGTTACTCTAATTTTTTTCATCTTCCGTCTTACTACCTTTTAATAACCAATTTGTTTTCTACAAATCTAGATATTGTTTCTTTAATGATAGTGAAATTAGTCCACAAATCTCCATCTAGTCTTTTTAAATCAACAACATAGACTTTATTATCATCCCATTCGTCCTTTTTAATAGTTATTGTAAAAGCACGTTCATCTATGACAATTTCCTCTATAACAAGATACATTGAAGAAAACATAGTTCCTGCATAATTTGGTTCACTATGATAAGTGATGCCATGTTCATCAACATCCAACATTACCCATCTTTTCTTTCTAAACAGCCCTTTAGTGCTTGTAAATACAGTACGATACTTCCTGATAGGCTGTTCTTCGCTTTTTGCTAATTTAACTTGTTCGTTCATTATTTATGCTCTCCTAATTTGTTAGCTTTTATTTAAAAAATAAATATCTTTCATTCATTTTGTATTTATAGAGTAAATAAATTTTATCTATTTGTTACTCGCTATCTCCTCGTGTCTGGATACAAAATAATTTTGATAAGCAATCCTATCCCAATCATTTTCTAAGTAGAAAAAACCTACAAGTGAGTACAATTTTGAAATACTTTCCCGAGATAATCCTTTCTTTTTCCAAAAACGATTATTCCTCCAATTTCTTATAAAGCTACTCTTCGATTTTAACTTTTCAATTTTCGCCAAGAGGGAATTGCTAACCGTCTTATAAAAGGGATCATAGGAATTGAGTAGTCTGTTTCTCTCATTGACTGCACATAATCTAAACCAACTTTCATGAAGTGATTTTATAATATAGTCTTCGTCCGACAATAAAGAATGAATCTGTAATGCAATATCCTCAGAAATATTAAGAACATCCGTTAAATTTGAGATAAAGCTGATTTTAGATGTCTTATAAAAAAATCTAAGTTCATCATCAGAATAAGCATAATGAATAAGGTTATACAGATTTACTTCAAGATTTACTTCAAGATTATTGAAATCCTTCGGCAAATCATTAACAGGAACACTATAAGTAATATTTCCAGTTGTCTGATAGTGTTTCTTTGCAAATTCTAAATCACGCTTTATACACTCTTGAATGAAGTCATTTTCTCGCTTTCTCTTCAGTGATTCTTTTTCCCAAAAAATACGCTCCTGTTCTTCGTTATATTGTGATTGCCTTTTCCAACTAGAATACGGCATACCTGTAAAAACCATAATACATACCCTTTCTTTATTTCAAAAATGTCCTTCCATTGAAGATAGGTGACTGATTGACTTGCTTATGGCAGTTAGAACAGCACAGATAAGGCTCTTGCCATAAGACAATATCATCCACTTCAATAAGGTTATCTAAGTACTGATAAGGCTCTATCAAAGGGAAATACCTATTGATATGGATGTTGAACTTTTGAGGTTCTTCGATAAATGCCAGAGCTGGACTATTGCTATCAAAGAGAAAGCCTAGACTATATAACTGCCCCTCTTTATTGATTAGATAGTAACAATTCTCGTCAATCTGCTCTCCTACCTCCATATCACTAGGCTCTACCTCGTATAGCTTACAGTAGAATACTTTGCTATCCTTACAACGAGGACATTTCTCGAAGAGGTTGGCTCTGCGTGTATAGAAGTATTCATCTACTGCTGATAGAAATATATTCTTTGGTTTTTTACCAAGGAAAAAGAATGACGGTAAGATAAAGCCTATTACAATAGCAATGATTAACCAGAAATTCTGCGTGTTCACGATCTCAATGATTATTCCAATAAACGTAAACGGTAAGACTACTCTACGGATTGCCCAGATAAGCAACTTAGTTGTCTGACTAAATTCAAATTCATGTCGTATGATAGGCAAGCGATAACGATAGACTAGGACTGCTACTCTTAAACAGAATAGAAATAGACTAAATAGGAAGTATTGTAGAATGAGTAAAGTTAGGTTCATACACTCTCCTTATCTACTATCTTATCTATAAGGTCTTTGTTTGCTACGATATCGTCTTTTTCATCATCAAAAGCGATTGTTTCTTTCATAAGTGTAAAATTCCCACTCTCCTTATCTTTTACTACTGAAACTACTGTGCCAGCTTTATCTACTCCTAAAGCATTTGCGACTCTTTCAGCATCATTCTTATTCAAGTCGATAAATACAAGGTTTTGTAGTCTATCTTCTGGAACTCTTTTGAGTAAGGAAGTCAATCCTACCTTACAATAAGGACAAGTAGATTTATAGAAGATATAATACTTTTTATCATCAAGAACTTGCTCTTTCTTGTCTGCTGCTTCTAGTTTTTCAGCAAGTTCAGTAGTCTGGTTCTCGGTATATGGTCTAAAAGTAGTCTTTTGATAGTCCATAAACGAGATACCGATACTGTAGCCAGTCATTTGTTGTCTATTTTCTTGTTGAGCCACAATCATTCCAATAATTAGAGCAACAACCGTAGGCAATAAGAATAGAGAAGTCCTCCAATTAGACAAGACAAAATGTTCTTCCACGTGTTTCATGCCCTTGGTATAGATAAATAAAGGCGACAAGACGATAGATAGAATGAGCCACGTTAGAATTTCAGATAGCGAAAAATGATAGATAACCTTATATCCAACTGTCAGATAGACACTTGATAGAATGATAACAGTACCAATCATCACTAACAGATAGACTTTGTAGATATGTTTCAAGAAATCACGGTCTTTTTTTATCATACTACTCCTTACGTCCTTTAGAGTAGATATGTTTTTGTAACTTGATAAGAGTATCCAGCTTCACGTTAGATAGTGGTCTTTCTTTCTTATTCAATGAAACAAGTGTCTGACGTGAAATACCAGTATCACGCGCTAACTGTGCGCTATCAAAGTTATTATCAAAGATTAACTCACGGATAGCTTTAAGAGAAATAAAGTCCAATTCCTCTTGTTCATCAATAGCTTGGATATCCAGTTCTTTACGAGCGTAGCTATCAACCCCCTTGAAAAGTTCAATAAATTGTTCAGCGCGGATCAATAATGTACTTTCATGAGAATTATTCAAAGAATGCAATTCATAAGTATAGAACGGTTTGACCTCTAGTTTGTAGAACTCTTCCTCATCCTCGTTTCTAATAACTGTCACGCGCTTCTTAGGTATCCACGTACCCATGTAGTTATATTCGCTTTTCTTAGGAAAGCGGACAAGGATAGCTTTCTCTGTTGTCTTAACAATGAGTGAACGGTATAAGTATAATGTAGTCATGTTCTTTACCCAAAAGCCTTTCCTACGTGTCCTCCATAGTAACGCTCGATACTAACTTGATGTTCTTGTGTCATATAGTTACCAACCCAGAAAATGCTCTCTGCATCTTTCTTAGTTGTTTTAAGAATAAATTGTACTACTCCAGATGATTTTGACTCATAAACCTCAATATCATCAACATTCACGTCATATTCGTTTTGTTGTAATGCTACTGCAAAGGAAACAATCATGTCACGCTTAGCCATTATTAAATGATTTTCGATTGTATAATCAAATTCTAAATCTTTCGCTCTCCTACATTCCTTGATAACAACCTTAAAAGCCTCTTTGACTTCTTTTTCAATACTTGGACTTGCCTTGTGTCCTGCCATTTCAAGAGCAGACAAAGCCTCGTTGTAACTTCTATCATCTTCAGTAATCACTACTTGTTCAGCAGTTTTCTCTGGTTTTTTCTCTTCTGTCGTTTCAGTAGTCTGCGCTTCTTGTTGTGTCTTGTTACGATGCTGGATATAAATGATTGCTCCAGTAGTGACAACTATAACCGACAATAAACCAATCAATAATACTTTTAGTTTAGACATTCTTGTTCCTCCTTATTCGGTAAATCTACAATAAATAATGTTAGTAGTGCTGGTGCAAGAAAAGATAAAACAACTGAGAAGAGAACCGATAGGATCACTTTCCCAACTTCTTTCGTAGGCCCTGTAAATAACAGTTCTCCTTGTACGGTCATAAAGAAAAAGTCTTTATAAAAGTAGTATGCGACAGATATAATCATAAATAAAGAGAAACCAATCATCCACTTGAATAATCGTTCTACTTTAGCGCTATACTCTTTATACTCCTCGTCTTTCTTAGCTTGGATAATAGCTTGCTTTCTTGCCTCTTCCTCTCTTTCCTTCTTAGCTTCTTCCTCAAAATGTCTTTGTTTTAAAATTTCAAGACGCTCTTCAAGAGGAAGTCCCTCTAATTCGTCTTTTGGTGTTTCTGGATAATCATTAAAAAGGTCATATTCCATCATTTTTCTTTCCTTTCTTCTAACGATATAATCTCTCTTATATCATCTGTATTTAATGCTTTTGCTATCTTATCGATTGTTTCAAACTCAATGCGCGTGCTACCATTTAATAAGGATGATACCGTATTTGGTCTTAGTCCTGCTAGTTTAGATAGTTCTGACTGAGTTATTCCACGTTCTGATAGAGTTTCTTTCAATGTAATTACTACCACTATTATCCACCCTTTCTTACTGATTGCACTTTCATTATAACGCTTTAGCGATATAATTGCAAGAAAAATAACGGAAAGCGATAAAGATAAATAAAAAGCAGTGATTTTGTCACTGTTTTTTATTTGTTAGGTTCAAGTTAGACTCATTTCCATAAGCAAAGGTAAAATTGTTCCTTTCACTAAAAGATGGACTGACAAGGCGGTAGCTATATGTATTCTTTTTACCGATTGCATTCCCACTTAAAGAATAATTCTGCTCGACAACTAGGAATGTTCCGTCCTCGAATACATGACACACAATTCCAGTATGTCCGTTGATTATATCCCCCGCACTAGAGAAGATAGCACCCTTTCTAGCCTTAGAGGTTGTACTGTTTCCAAAAATATTAGCCCATGCATTTGCTTGGTCTTTACCGTTACCGATGACAGTTCCAGAATGCCCCCAAAGAATATTTCCTAAACTGACAGTAAGGTCAACACACTCACCAGAATGCTCAACCCAACCAGTCGCACTATCGTATTCTAAACCTAGTTGGCTTGGTTCAATAATGTAGTCTTTCAACTCTGCTGGCAAGTCTTTTGGTTTCCAACCAGGACCGTCCACTTGTACGCCACTAGGTACTTTACCAGTACCGTCCGATGCAGACTTACGTTTCTTACACTTATTTTTTCCTTTGGATTTAGGTGTAGTAACTCCAATGCTATTTGACGGTTGAACAGGGCCAATTTCTACAAAAGGCGATTTACCGTATCGTTTAATAGCTTTTTCGTCAAGCCACTTATACTTAGAGCCTACTGTATCATACGCATTATTCAAAGAGGCTTCATAAGCAGTTGGATCACTCGCCCAACCCCCTTGTGCAATCGCTTTTGAGATTTCTCTAGGCTCGGTATTGTTTATCGCTCCCTTATAAAGTGTCTGGTGAGCCATAAATTCAGCTTTCGCCACGATACCTGCATCATAGGACTTAAACCAAGCGTAGTTACCACCTGTATTATCTCCAACGTTTGTACCTAAACGTGTTCCAGATAAATCAACCGAGTCCTTACCATAGGTTTCTAGTGTGATAGGAAAGTTGTCAATACTTCCTCCAGTCTTAACTCCCCCCATGTTGTGAGCAAGCCAAAAGCTAGTCCCAGACGGATTTGTAAAGTTAAAACCATACTCGACAAAGGTTTGAGCAATCGAAAAGGACGGTAGATACCCTCCAGCTTTCCATGATAGGATATAAGCCTCTTCATGTTCTGAAACAAAATCATCAACCGTTCTATTCTCTGTTGATACTGTTACTGTCGTATCTGTCTTTTTGACACTACAATCATTTCCCTTTCTCGCTTGTTCGGATGTAACTGCGGTAAAGATTGCTGCAAGGATAACAAAGAGCATATAGGCTAGTATCAATACTGCGCCTACTTCTGCTAAGATGAGATATATTTTAGCTTTTAATAACTTCATACACTAACTCCCTATCAGTAAGAATAGATATAGGATACCGATAAGGACTGCGCCAGTAATAAGAAATTTCAATAGTTGACGATAAAAGATTTTGTTTCGGTTTATCTGTTCGTGATACAAGAAATGGTTATCACTCTGACTGTAATACTCTCTTTGTAGGTCAATCGTGCCACTGATTTCGTCTGTCAGCTTTCTTTGGACATCATCAACATACATTCGACTACGTGAGAATAAACCAGACCGTCTATTACGTTCTCGTTCAATTTCCTGCTCGTCTATCTCGCTATAATACTCGTCATAGTATTCAGCATAGTCACTAGCCTCGTCCAGTTCCTCTATTTCCTCTATGTGTTCGTGATTAGCCAAAATATCGAACTCCTTTCCTTATTCTAGTCCAGATTGAGCGTTTTTGAGGGGCGACAAAAAGGTCGTCCATAACTGTTACCTTGCCCCAAACTCCCTTGATTTTAAAGGTTCTTGTCAATCTACGGTCATAAATACCCAGTTTCTTATGCGTGTACTTTTCGTCCTTTTCACTCAAAAGGATAAAATCCTCTGCATCAAAGAACTCCAAGAGCATAAAGGCTTGAAAGTATTCTCTGTACTTCTGCTTGTTTGCTAGGCGCTTTTCATAGAGTGGTGAATATTTTTCCGAAAATCCAGATATTGCACTGACAATCATTTGTCTATGTCCTAGTTCAATTCGTCTGATTACATAAGCAACTGCGATAAGGAAGATAGCATTTAAGCCAGATTCCGTCAACAAGGCAGAAGGAAAGAATATCATCATCAATACTAGAGGGATAGCTTGTTTTTTACCAACAATGAGCAAGATGATGCTTGCTACTATCCCAACTAATACATAAGGCATAAAGCCTAGTAAGACAATCTCCTTACCGTAGCGATTGACTAACTCGCTAACATGGTAAGAGTAGGATAAAAAGCTACCAGATAGAAAGCCAATTCCTCCAGACAATGCTAGAAGGCTGAGATAATGAAGCGTTCTGGTATTATGGATTTTTTTCTGTATCTTATAATACGTTTCAAAAGCTGATGTCATTGTCCCTCTTTTCTAGCGCATTTTAGAATATCTTGCAGTTTCTGCGTATGGTAAAGCAAAGTAATCAATATCTTGTCTGTCTGTCAACCGCATTTCAAACGTGTAATTTGCCACTCCAGAAATATTCAAGAAATATTGACCGTATTGTAGGTATCGTAACTCTTCTAGTTCAGATTGCGTTAAATCTCCAAAACTCTTCGCGATCTTAGGAATAACCAGTACATCTTGTTGAGTGAGGATACGTTGACGCATACTAGAGAATACACGACGAGTTGCAAGAACATAAGGTGATAAGTCATTCGATTCAGTAGATGATAGGATTTTATCAAGTGAAGATACCTCCATGATAATACCAGTATCATTCTTAGTTACTTCGTCAATCATTTCAGCAAGGAAAGTAAGAGATTGAGCGTAGTTTGGTTCAAATAACTTATCAGCACCAGTAATCGTGATGATAACATGATTTGGAACTTCTTTGTCATCTTCTCCTACTACTCCGTTCATATTCTTAATACCATTCTTAACTGACTCAGCAGATGCCAAACTCAAAAGCTGGTAAAGGACTATGTGAAGCAAGGCTTTATCATCAATAGCCGATAGATTGAATGTAACGACTTGCTCGTCCTCTATATTGACAAAGTTTGAGTATCTATTCATGTAACGATAATCGTTAAGGATAGCACGAAAAGCAGACAATAATCTTTCGTAGCTTTCAGCTTTAGAGCGCCCTGCTTCCCCTCGACTTCTCTCTCTTCTCCAGTCAGCATCCAAAGCGTCCACAAGGTTACTCAATAGAGGGTAATCAGTTTCAACTACGTTAGTAGTCACTAGATAATCATTTTTTTGTTTCGCTTCATTCAACTCCCAAAGGTCAAAGTCATCGTATAGATTATCCAATGTTTCCATGAGATTATTGTAATCTGCCTGGGTAAGACTTGCGTCCTTTATACTAGCCAAAACTTTCATTTTGTTTCGGTGAACTTTATAGCTACGAACTTCGTCTGTTTTAAGACCTTCTGAAATTCGTGTAGGCATGACTTGTAGAGGGTTGATATGATATACACTCTCACCGTCCACAATATCAATAACCAGACCACCTTGTTTTCTAGTAAGGTCAGTTAAAGCGCCAGAAATATCAATGTTGATTAAAGTGTGTCCTTTAGAAAATAGACCGTCTAAATACTTACCGAGCAATTTCTCTTTCCCAACGTCATTCTGCCCTGCAATCAATAGCGTAGGAGATAAGCGCTCGTTATCACGTTGCAACATATCAAAGACCACAACTCCGTCGGTACGAGTAAATCCTAGATAAATACCATGCTTGTCTATCAAGCTAGTGTGAATAAATGGAAATCCTACACTTAATGTTTCTGTGTCGATTGGTTGAGGTTTTCTACTTTGAGGCATACTTGAATGATAGCTTGCTGGTACATAGTTAGCGTCCAATTCTGCTTGCATCATACCTTGACTAACGTGTACTTTATATCCGTTCAAGTTAGCTTTCAAACCGTGTTCTTTTTGTTTTAATTGAGCCTCTGTATCAGCGTCAACTAGATAACTCACGGCAACATTTTTGACTTTACCGTTACTCTCAGCAGTTTCTTTCAAAGAAAGCAAGGATTGAATTTCTTTATTATCTTTTACATCATCTGTCCCTTTTCGGTTAGAAGAATGTCCTAAGTTTGAAATAGACCTATCGACTTCTTCAGAAGCCTTATTGTTAGGTGAAAAGAAACGTAAAGCAGTCGCTCCGTCTATCTGTATCATAGGACTTGCCCAAAATGGTGGTAGATTTCCTTTTGGATAATCACCATTTCCGATATAAAGAACAGAACGTACTCCGTTAGAATATCTAACGTAAGTGTCATTTTCCTTGAAGTTTATTCCCTCTGGCTGTGTTCTACCTTGAAAATTGAGGTCATAACCCTCTCTGATATATTTATTGATTACTCTTCTTGATAAAAACATATTCTACTATCATTCTCCATTTCCGTTTGGATTGTTAAGGTTTCTGACAATCTGTTCCTTTTTCTCAACAGATATAATTCTTGGTCTAAATGCTCTGGATGCATTATTTGAAGTCTGTATCTTAAAATTCAACTCTTCTAGTGTCCGTCCGTGGATCATTACAAAGAATTCTGTATTAAAGTGGTCACGCGCAACAACTTCAAGAATTTTAATCTGATGTTCTAAAACATCACGACGGTATTCTTTCTGCGCTCTCTTACGCTCGTCCATGTGAGGAGATAAGAGTATTTGTATAACCTCTTCGTGTAATTCCCTAAACTCAGCAATCTGAAACATTAAGTCAGTTGGGAGGCGTGTAGTCAACTCCGTAAAGTCAAATTCCATAGCATCAAGCCACTGCTTATATCCACTAATGATTTCAAATTGTTCTGCGTAAGATGCTGCATAGAGGTCTTTCCCCTCAATAGATAAAATCTGCATATAACCAAAACCATTAGCCAATGCGAGTGGTGCATTAGGTACGTTTGTGAGAATACCTTTGACATTAGCAATCTTGACGGTATCTAAGAATGTTCGATTTTCCCAGTTCTCGTCATACTTGTAACGTAGATTATGGTCGTCTGCGATAATATTCAAACTACCTTTTTTTTGAACCTGTTCAATAGGCAACTTTGCCTTATTTTTCTTTTTAAAAGAATTTAATTTCATGTAATTCTCCAATTTTTTTCTATAATACTATTTTATCTCTAATTCGCTTGATAGTAAAGCTATGATAAGAAAAGGCCACTTTCAACAAGTGACCTCAGAATATGTATGACTACAATCGTCCTGCTACTGCGCCTACTAATGATAAAATTCCTCCAAAGAATACCATAGGCATGAGAACTGCAAGTCCAGCCAGAACTGGTAGGACGCTGATAATACCATTCACAACCCACATAGTAAATGAGAAGATAGGAATGATGATCCCAGCACCTAAGATAATCGTGATAGGGATAAAGTATAGAAAGACAGTTCCAAAAACTCCGATCAATCTAAAGGTACGGTCGTATACATTATTTTTTCCCTCTAGTCCAGATAGGAAATAAATCGAAGAAAATAGACCAGTCAAGCAACCAAAAACTAAAACAAAATAATTGACTTTCATGTTTAGTTTCACTTTTAAAGGTTCTGTTAAATCTCTGACAACAGAAATAATTGGAATACCAATCACTTGCCACAAGAAAATATAGAATAGTAACCCAAAACCATGTGTGATTGGATGCAACAATAGTGATTTTCCATATTCATTTAAAAATACATACAATTCATTAACCATATTTTTTACCTCCTAAATTCATTTAACTTCTTTTTGTATATCCTTATTGTAGCTGATATTTTCAAAAATTGCAACGAGTTCGACGCTACGATACAAAAAAGGCTAGGATTTCTCCTAACCTTTCTGATTTTAGAACTCTTCAACTTCTCCAGTATGACTTGGAATGCTGTCAATAGAGTTTTTAGGTGTTGGTGGTTGAACCTTAGAATTATCGCTTGGAATGTTGTCCATAAAGTTTTTAGGTGTTGGTGGTTGAACCTTAGAATAATGGATTGTATCAACTGGTTTCGCTCCACTTTGCTTTGGTTGTTTTACTGCGTCCAATCTATTTCTGTAATCTTTCATGACATTTTTAGGAACTTTAATAGTATTTCCTTTTCTCTTGTTTGCTTCAAGAGGTGTCGCTTTTGATTTTGTTAGACCGTGGCGCGTGCTTGCATAACCCTTTTTAACTGGTGAGACTGCTTTATTGAAATTAGACTTAACTCCTCCAACTGCTTTTCGAGTACCAGTTCTAAGACCTTTCTTAGCACTTCCAATAGCGTTACTACCTCCAACGATAGCTCGTTCGCCTATTGTTTTAGCCATTCCCTCTCCATAACTCACGCCAGAAGCAGCCATATGCGCTTTAGCGCCACTATGAAGATTAGCATAACCGCCTGCAAGTTTACCTAATCCAGTACCAGCCATACCAAAGCCACGTTTAGCACCACTAGCACCGAATTTAGCACTCATACTTGCCATACCAAAGCCTTTCTTGGATGCACCTACTAAACCTCCGTGACGTTTGCCAGTCATATAGTTCTTTCTACCTAAGACTGCATTAGTACCGAATTTAGCACCTTGATATGCACCAAATCCAGCACCTAGAGCAGTCATTGTTCCAGATTTAGCACCAGTAGAAACTCCTAACCACGATTTAATCGCACCAGAACCTTGCATAGCACCAAGATAGGTAGCAATATAAAGGACGATAATCATAATGACTTTACTAAACCAACCGAGGTCACTCAATAGAGTTGCTTTTCCTATGGCTACGGTCTGCGCATTCTTTAAGAACCACAAAGCAAACTGAAGGATCGCGATTTCAAAGAAGATGCCTGCCATACCAGAAAATATAGACTGTAACAATTCCATGAATTTTGTGCTATCTTCTACGGATGTATAAGCCACGAATGGTGCTACTACTGAAGATAACAAGACTTTAAATACTGTCTGAAGCATAGATATCAACAGTCCAAGCATTAACACAATCAACATAATCTGCTGAATGAAGATAGCGAGGTAGTCAACCTTGTACCTTGGATAGACAGGGGTAAAAATAGAGAAGTCCACACCAAACATACTTGATATTTCTACGCCTGCAATAACGTAGTGGTCTTTTCCGTTTCTCTTTTCCCCTTGTTTCTTAATCGAAGTTAAAAGGGTTGCTACTCCATAATAATCATCTGAACTTGTCCGTTTATTTTTCTTATCGTCGTCCTTATAGATATAGAAATTCAACATTTCCTCTGTTGACGCTCCGATAAAATCTTCTAACTTAGTATATTGTAGATTTTTGTCTGATATATCATTAAGGTCTGACGGATCTTTTTGTAGATATCCAGTGTTAACGTCATACTGCAACTTTTTCGTGTCAAAATCTGCGTCTATGATATAGAATAAATCTACAATGTTACTCTTAACTGGTTGCAAAGACAAACTCTGCTCCTGCTTTGTATCTGCACTGTGTGTCCGTAAGGTTGTTGTCGCTTGTGAGATAAAGTTCCCAGATGCGACAAGGGCAGTCGGTAGTACGTTTAAGGCAAAACTGATGATAATTAAGTTATTTAAGAACTCTTTATACTTAAACGAGCCACCAATAAAGCTAAGCGTTATCCGAGCAATCAACATAGTCACGAAGATTGCAATACCAATAAACCTACCCCAGAAGTAGAATTTTCCAAGCCAACTAGATGTATCACTCAGATAATTAAACAATCCGAAAAGGAGAAATATTTTATCAAATAATTCTTCTATCGAGGATGAAACATAAAAGAGCAACTTGACAAAAGAGGCAGGGATAACATAGAGCATCTGCATAAAAGGGTAAACATCATGCAGATAAACGCTCCATTGGTTAAAAAATTCAACTGTTTTTTGGGTTGATAATGTGTTGTCTTTCCAGACTTGCTTTTCTGGTGCATAGACTTTATCAAATCCATTCTCGGCAGTCCAGTAGGTTGTCAGTTCTTTTAAATTAGCAAAAACTTGTTTTGCATCAACTACTAAATATTCGACAGTCAAAACATCACCTCTTAATCTTTCTTATCCTTGGTTGACGGATATGGTTCTTTTAGAGGTTCTGATGTAACTACCCACTTGAATTGTGCCTTGTCGTCTGCTTTCATATCAAAACTGATACGCTCTAAAGAAGATGTTCCTTTATCTGTACGGATACCTACGATATAGGATACAGAATAGGTTTCACCGTCCTCATTCAAAGAGATTTTTTCAAGGATATTGCTTGTCACTTGTGCCTTGGTCGGTTGAGTAAACTTAGCATCACCTTCAGAAAGATAAGGGGTAATTGCTTCTTTGCTACCACTAAAGTAGAAAGTCACAAAATATTTAGCAACTACATCAATATCATGTTCATTATCTTGGATTTGCTTTGTTTTAGTCTGTTCCTTATAAACATAGTTGATTTTCTCTTCATGTTTACTGATATGACTTAAATTAACAAGTCCGATACCAATGGATATAAGGGCAAAGGAGAAAGAAAGAAATCCAAAGAATTTCAACCAGAAAGAATTGCTATTTTTGGTAGAGCCTACATTTGTAGGAGTGTTAGAGTTGTCAATGTATTCTTGTTCTGTTACTCCTATAACTCCCTCACGGTTTAATTCGCCCTTAATAGTGTTTTTAGTTGGGTAAATTGGCATATCTGTAACAGATAAACCTAAACTGTGTCGGTAACATTCCATAAGGTTTGGTTCTATCGTACAGAAATACTTAGTTAAGTCGTCAAAAGAGTAATGACTGAAGCGTGGATCACGTCTAGTTGCATAGATTAGAGCGAGTGGAATATTCTGGTATTCGTCGTCAAGGACAAAAGGTGCAATCCGTGGCCCTTCTCCAAATTCAACACGTCCACTAATCAAGGTGTTACGATTTGCTTGCGACACTAAGGCGATACCGTTGAACGTAAAGTTATCAAAGTTCTCTTTTAGTGCCTCAAACAAACTTTCTGCTTGTAAGAATGCCAAGAAAGGAAAGTTTTTCTTGATACTCTTACTTGAATCGTGTGGATAGAGGTCGAGGTCAATTTCCTCAATGATATCTCTTATCTCCTCATTGTTATCTGGGTTTTGTTCGCCCCACTCTACATAAAGAAATAAGGGCTCTTGAATTGAAACCTTCCTTTTCCCTCTAAATCCAAAATCTTGGACTTTAGAAGTCATATATTATCCTCCGAGACCTTTTACGTATCCGACGATTGCTGCTGCAAGGGCAATAAGGAGCAAACCTCCAATAACAGCTGGAAGCCACTTCATAGCCTTTTGTTTAGCCTGGTCACCTAACATGAATAAAAATCCAATAACTATAATGATTGCAGCTCCAACAATGTAAGCCAATATTTTTAAATCAGCACCAAATTTAGTAACATCTGAACCTGTTTTCGTAAACGGATTATCGTCTGCAAGGACAACGGTGTTGTAAGCAGATAGCACTAAAAGTGATGCTGAAGTTGTTGCTTTTTTGAAAAAGTTATTTTTCATTAGGTTTATTTCCTCTTTTCTTTTTTCTATAATACCATTTTACCGTCAAATCGCCAAAAAGTAAAACTATGATAGACTAAATTCGAGGGTTTAATGATATATGAGTTTCTCTATGGTCTTTAACCGTATATTTGCCACCACTACCTTCTAATCGTGAGCGTGGAGGTGTACCAGTCAAGGCTACCTCTACGGTATAATCAATAGCTTTCTTATCTCGTAGAAAATAGAATTGATGAGTGATTGGATAGTCCAAAACCTCCTCAATGGTTCTTTCTAGTGGTCTAGCACCATTATATTCGTCTGTACCGATATTTTGTAAGTAACCAAAGAATTGTTCACGCGCTTCTCGTTGCTCTTGTTTGCTAATATCTTCATGAGTTCCCTCACCAACATACTTAATAAACAAGCCACGTTCTGCCCACTGCTGTTCTTTGATTTTCATTTTTGAGGTGATGATCTCTTGGATAACATCACCAGTCAGCATATTCAAGACAACCTTTTTATCAAATCGCTGGATAAACTCTGATCTGAAATAAATACTTAAATCATCATCAATATTAGCCATGAATGATTTTCTTGTGGTCTGGTCTAGGTTCTCAAAGGTCTGCCCCTCATTTAAGGTTCTAAATTTCTGCTTGATAGTTTCATGACCTACGTTAGTTGTAACAAAGATAACAACGTTCTTGAAGTTTACTAACCTATCACTGCCATCAGTCAATCGTCCAGCATCTATTACTTGTAAGAGTAGGTTCTGGATAGAGGGATGCCCTTTTTCAATCTCGTCAAAGAGCAATACTTGGTAAGGTCTACGCTTAACCTTTTCGGTCAGTGTACCCTCGTTACCGTCATATCCGATTAGTCGAGGAACTGCTTTTTCATCACTATATTCAGAACAGTCTATCCGTGTCATCATATCTACTGAACCAAAGATAGCGCGTGCAGCCTGTCGAGCGCATTCTGTCTTACCTACTCCAGTAGTACCTAGTAACAAGATAGAGCCCAGGGGCTTCTCTTTATTCTGCATGTCCGTCTTAGCCCGATAAGTGATGTCTGCAATAGCCTTGACGGCATCTTTCTGTCCTTTTACAACCTTAGAGATTTCCTCTTCATAGTCTATCCGTTCAGTTCTTGTGCCTTGTAATAAGATTTCAAGGTCAATCCCTCTACGGATATGCACTACCTTGGCAATATCTTTATAGGTTATGGTCTTTTTACCATTCAGATAAGCAGTTGCTACTGCTTCATCTAGCAAGTCAATAGACTTGTCAGGTAAGTTCTTATCTGCCATGTAGCGCGTGGATAGGTCAACTGTGGCAACAATAGCCTCGTCTGTAATCTCAATCCCTCTGACACGCTCATGCTTAGCCTTGACCTTACTCATGATTTGAATAGCAGAATTACGGTCTGGCTCTTCAACGTAGATAGGTTGCAAGCGTCGCTCCATAGCGCTATCTTTCTCAATCAGACGAAACTCTTTATGAGTAGTTGCCGATATGAAGTAGATATCGCCACGTGACAAGACAGGCTTCAAGAGGTTTGCTACGTCAAGTGTAGATTGGTCTGTTGCACCAGTACCCATGATAGTGTGTACCTCGTCAATAAATAGGATATTTTCCTCTTTATGTGCCTTTAACTCTTCCACGATATGATGCAGTTTCGAGATAATATCCTCTTCCTCACCATTCTGGTTTCTGGTTTTGGATGTAATCGCACTTAGAGATAGACTACGCACCCTTACATTCTCAAATTCCTTTGGGATGTTTTTCTTTCGGATAATAGCTGCGCATACTCCCTCTACAATGTGGGTTTTACCAACCCCTGCCTCTCCGACTAAAGTAGGTGAGTTCTTATGCAAGCGTACCAAGGATACAAAGACTTGCTTGATTTCAGACCCACGTCCATAGGCTTCAAAGTCCTCTATGTTTCGTCTGACTTTAGCAGTTAAATCTTCGGTGTACTTATCGAGGTAAGGTGTTTGCGATTTTTCTTTATGTTGCTTTGACATTCTTACCTCCTAAACCGTTTCTTACTCTTCTTGTCTGCCCCTCCGTGAAACTCTAGATATGTTCCTGTGTCGATAGGGAAATAGTGTTTATTCCTATGTGTTAGGAAATACCAGATACAATTCGCATTTATTCCTCCAGTACGAGCAGGTAAAACTAGATAAGTGACCAAGCTAGTAAATAGGATCACGAAGAGAATAAACTGAAAGAATTGTTCTGCTGGGAAAATTACGTCCTGCGTTTGCATTGCCAACATGAATGATCCGAACACGACAAAACTTTTTTGGATGTTGACTCCATAATACTTCAGTTTAGAGTAGTAACCACGAGTGATAGTATAGTTTCCGTCAAAGATATTGTCGGACACTTTGTAATCATCTTCTGCCATGCTTTCCTCTTTCTATATTTATTGGTTGTAGAATGATTGAATGTTTTCAACAAACGAGTACTCAGAGATATCTTTATTTATAGCTTCTTCTGGGAACTTCTCTTCAAACTCTAATTTATCAATATAAAAAATATCAGCCTCATTTATTCCCTCTTCTAAGAGCAAATCTCTAAGTCCACGCATAGATTTTTTGATAAACCATAGTTGTCTGTCGCTATGGTTCCTATTATTCTGAATATTTTTTACTGTCCTATCTCGTCCTTTAAAGGTCAATTCTACCTCTACAACTACTCTGTCACCACTTTGAGACTCTACAAACAAAAGATTACCCTTATGTTCCATAGCGCGAACATCATACAGTTGTCTTTCATACTGTCTAAGCTCTCTATCTGTTATAACGTCTCTGGGTTGAATTGCCTTTTTCAAACATAAAAAACTTGCAACCTGTCCGACTGCCAACTCTTTTTTTAGCGTCGTTATAGTTGGTTTATGTTTTGTTCTTCTGTCGCTTACTTCATCATTTCCTTTAGTTGTCAGATAATGAATTAAAGGTAAAGTAGTAGCTACTTTTTCACGTTTAATATAGCCATACTTAGCCAGTTTTTGTAAACGTGTAGAACAGTAGCTCTCACTAGGAAAACCTCCTAGAATTGCCAAACTCTTTGCATCAAGAACTCTAAATTTATTCAATAAGAATAAAGAAAATAAATCTCTTTCATTAAGTTCTACGGTCTTTATACCTCTACCCACGCATGTTTCCCTCTTTCTTTCTATGAGGATAGTTCTTTGGTCTTTCTGCCTTTAAAACAGTTTAAAACCTCATACTACTATTTTATCTCTAATCTTCAATATAGTAAAGCTATGATAGAGAAAATAAAAATAGGCTTCCTAAAAATATAGGACAGCCTTATTTAATATTGCCAGCGTCTATCCACTTTTGAACCCTCATAGCAACCTCAATGCTCAACTTGTTGAAATCCTTTTTACCATTTCTTAAAAGAGAGATAGAACTTTCTTGTATTCCAATTTCCTTTGATAAACGATAAGCTGAGACAGCCTTATTCATTAAGACTGCCTCAACTTGTGATGTGTTAATACGCATAGAACCCCCCTCTATCTACATGCACAATCCATAAATATATTTTTTAATCATTTAATTCCTCAAGTATTTCTTCCAAAGTTTCATCCCACCCATCGTATTCTGATGGGTTGTTGAAGAAATCAGAATTCCAATCATCATCCACTACCGCCTTAGCTTGAAGTGGAACTCTGAATTGTGTGTAACCATGATGCAGTTGATTAGGACCGCAGTATAAATTGTCATCTTCATCTAGGTAGGCGTACAGACACAATTCATTTAAATCGTCAGCCCACTCAACGAGTTTATCCAAGTATTCGCTGTAGTATTTGTTGAGTTGTTCTTTAGTAATCATGATATTTCTCCTTGTGAATTAAATTACTGCTGCACGTTCAACGTATTCAAATTTTGTTTCATCTTCCTTATCAGACTTGATATCTGAGATAAGTTGATCTTCATAACCAAAACCGAAATAGAAATAGTAATAAGTAACTACTGCGAGTGCATCTTCGTGAGAAATGCTCTCAAGGTATTCAACAATAACTCTCAATCCATCACCATAAAAATCAGATTTACGATTTTTATTTGCAATACAGTTTGCAAGTTCTTCCTCTGGGTCAAATTCATCTGGAATGTTATCTAGCATTTCAAGGAGTTTTTTGTAATCCTCTTCTTTGAGAATACCGTTAAACATTTTATCGAAAAATTTCTCCAGAGTGTCCTTTTCTTCAGCTTCTTTGTACTGTTCATTGAAATTTTGTTCAAGATACATATCTTCATAATATAGAACATTTTTTCCATCAGCTATCAGTTGATTAGAAATAATGCTGTAAGCCATTTCGTAAGTATCCACCGATTCATAGTACTTATTTTCGACTAGAATAGCTCCTGTTTTTGCTTCGTTGATTTCTACATAAAGTTTTTTCATTTTGTTTTACCGTGAGAACTTTGTTCTCCCTTTCTTTATCTTGGTTATATTATATCATAATACTTTACGTTCGTCAAGTATTTACAAACTACTTTCAAAACAAATAAAAAAGCCACGCATTAGCGTAGCTTATTCTCGCTCAATTTGTCCTTGGTGACACGGATTGAGTACCGCAGGTGTTTTTTCGTTTTGTTAAGATGGAGATTACGGTGGCAAACATCCTTACCTAGCCACAATATGAAAGAACAATTCTATTTAACGTTGGGAAACGATAGGAATTGTTTTAGGGGGCTACTACCCCTATCGCCCTTGAGGGAGTCGAACCCTCAATAAAACCAAAAGGCGATTGGCTGTATTAGCCAATTTTAACAGATACCGAGCGAACAGGTGCTTTGAACTGGTACGTTCCCTCTTGGACTGCTTTTACATTCTTTTGTAAATTAGCAATGGTTTCTTTAGTCACTTTAAGACTCTTTTCAGCAGTACTAATTTGTTTGTTCTTAGAATCAATGCTATTCATCAATGTTTGGATTTGATTTTGCTTCTCAGAAAGTTCATCACCGATAACATACTGAGATTCTTTCTTTAAGTTATCAATAGACTTTTTATCATTAGCAGTGCTATTTACCAAAGTCTTGGTCGCATCTTCAAGGCGCGTTACTTGACTTGTTTGATAATCAATTTCAGCATTAAATATTGAAAGCGCGAACTCTTCACGTGTCTGGTCCTTAATACTGGTTTCAATCAACTTGTCATTTTGAAGTGTTACGTAGAAATCCAGAATATTATCCTTGGCCGGCGTTTGTTCAACCTGTTCATCTTTTTTCTTAAATTTATTCCGCTCTTCCTTATCCTTCTCTTCTTGTAGATAAGTTTTATAGCTCTTGAATTTTACATCAACATTTTTATCGACAGGTGAGTTATTCGTAGCACGAACAATGAATGCTCCGTAATTTCCTGGGATATTCTTCACTACTACTGAAATTTTGTTATCAGTTAGAGGGATCACCTGCATTTCTGCATTCTTTGCATTGACATTTGGTGGGAAAAAGAGTTGCCATTCTAAATTTTCGCCTTTGATACCCTCATCAATCGCACTTGTTTTGTCTTTGGTTTCAAACTCTAAGACTGCGATACCATTTTCCTTAGAATATTTCTGGCTTACTAATTCCATATCGCCACTATTGTTAGCAAAGGATTTAACAGTTTCTAGTTGCTCTGCTTTGAAGGTCACACGTTTGGGTGAGGTCAATCCCCCTAAAACCAATAGGACACAAGAAGTTAGCAGAATCCCTGCAAATATAGTCTTCCTAAAAATCACCTTTTTACGAAGATAGCGGAATAAACTTAAGTCCTTTAAATTGTTCAACCAATCGACGATTTGTTCTCTTTTCGTCTTTGGTAAATTTTCGTAATAATCGTTTTGTTTCATACTATTATTATACCTAGTCCTTCTCAAAAAGGCAAGCTATGATAGAGAAAATCGTGTTTTAAAATTATTTTAAAAAAAATCCCCAATTTCCGACCAACTTCTTGCTTTTTTTAGAGCAAATCTGTTATACTGTAAATGTACCGATGAGATACAAAAATATTCGTCGGTTGAGTTATTGTTTGTGTGGGAAATCTTCCTCCCCCTCTTTAACTTCTTCCTACTGAACTAAAGAAGTAACTATTCCTAATTTCTCCAGTTACTTCTAGTTAAACCTAACATGAGGGGTGGCTACCTTTCTTCCGGTCGCCTCTCATCCCTTCTGACAAAAAAACACTGTGGACTTTCCTCCCACGGTGTTTTTTTTGCTTTAAAAAATAATATTCGTTCAACATTATTGTTCAATCACGCGCATCATCAAACTACACATATCTATCAAAAAAGGACTTCAAAGCTCTGAAATCCTTATTTCTTTTTTGTTTTTCTTTTTCTTTTTTTAATACTTAAATCAATGTTGTTAAGAAATGTGATTACTTGATTCCTATGTTCAGGATTTTTTACACCACCATTATATTTGCTCTGCATTTGACACAAATGATATCCGGCTAAGCCATCGTCTTTCACAACCGCGCTAACTTCTAACGTATAATGAATATCATCTAAATCAACAGTTAAAATAACACACTCTCCCATCTCTACTGCTCCAATATAAGAACCGACGCAATGCCCCATCTTATTACCTTCAACTATTAAGTCAACCGGCCTCTTGAGGTATTTGAGAGGATTGCTATGCTTATTAACAGCTTCTATCAAAGGACGATATTCATCATATATTTCAAATTTTGAATTTCCGTGTCTTTCTTTTAAGTTTTTGTTTTCAATAGATGCAAATAGCTTATCATGCTTTTCTTCTAATTTCCTACTTGATGAAAAATCAATTTTCACCTTTCTTCTTCTCATTCTGCACATTCTTATATAATCTCTTGCTAAATAATAAGAAGTATCATCTAAAGCTATGTCATCATCTTCATAAATTCCACTTTCTCCTATTGAATCCAATACAAAAGCAATCATTATCTCTGAACGATAATTTTTAAATTTATATGGGATATAAGAAAAAATCTTTATATACCTTCCTTTTTCTCTAAACCACTTAACAAAATTGATAAAAGTTTTTTCTTCAAACTCGGTGGCTGCTTTTACTAATGTATAGACTTCTGTTACTGTAAACTTGTTGAAATTTATGACTCCATCTAGATCACTTGCCTTTTTTAAATGTTTTTGTAATAGTTCTTTTCTATTCAGCGAATCTCTCTGCGCTCTTAGTAGGTCGCCATAAGTTAGAGTTGTTGGCCAATCTCTAACCTTATCCCTTTCAAAATCCTCTACTTGATAAAATAGCGGCATTCCTTTAAATACTGTTTCTTTCATTTCAGTAGCCCCTATCCCACCGAATCCTAGACGTACAGGTTTATAATGCTTATCTTTTACAAACATTACATCAAGACTCTCATAAAATAAAATATGTTTATCCTTTTCTTCAAACAGAAAATAACTTTTTACTTCTCCATCCTCATCCTCACTAAAAGCAACCAAATTGATAGTAAATTTACTTAGAATTAAACATTCTTCCTTAACCTCCACAAGCAGGAAATTATAAGGGGAGTTACTGATTTCAATACTTGATCCTGCAAAAGGATATATTTCCTTAAAGTTTCCCAGAACTTTTCCCTGAAGTTTTCTTAACTGTTCTACAGATAAGTAACTATTCCCATCAAATGCAAATAAATAGGCATAATTCATTTCGTTTATAAAATTTTTTTTAGGGATATTGTCAGATTTCAAATCAATTTCTGGTAAAATATCGTTTTTAGAACTTTTAAAAAAATCAACAAATAAGGTCTGATTTATATTCTCTTTATTTTTTATAACTATTTTCTCCATAACCCCATTATATCAACGATAAATCATACTGTAAACAAAAAAATGCACTTTTCTTATATAGAGATGCAATTAAAATAGTACATTATGGTTTTTTAAAATAAGAAATATCTTAATTGATGCGCGTGTAAATAAATTAAAAAAACAATGAGAAATCATTGTTTTTTTATATCCTCCTTTATACCGATTTTTTAGGAATTTTAATCAACTGTGTCCCTAAATTGATTTCATAATATGAACCACAATCCCTACACATATATTGTTTCGTAAACTTCCCTTCAAAAATAACGTAAGTTGTTGAAGTGCCGTCCTCAAACTCAACATATAAGCAATCTGTTGTTTTTACACTCCATCCACGATTTATATTTTCATAATATTGTACTTCAGATTTAGGCAGTTCGTTTTTAAGTAGCTTACACTTATAATTCATATTTCCCCTTTATACTACTTCTTTTTTTGTCTTATAACCTTTGAGATAGCATTTGATATCATGCTCCAGATTGGTAGCATTGATAAAACGGTATTTATCAAGATCAAGTTTATCGACTTTTTCCAAAATCTTGTCTAACTTATTCTCGATAATATCTACAAAGTTCAATTTGCTTGCCTTAACGTTAACAATCAAGTATCCGTTCTCTAGGTCGTGATATCGATTATCTGCCGAGTGGTTAGACAAACGAACCTGATAGTTGTCAAAGTTCTTATAAGCACTGTCCATCATACTAGATAAATGCCAACCATCCAACTCGTCAAATGCTTGCTCCAATTCGTCCATTGCCTGCGCATATTCTCTACGTTGTTTATCACTACGATTAAAACTACGCTTTCTGTATGCGTTATATCTACTTTTCCCAAATGCCATTTTTTCTTCCTCTAAGGCTTGCGCCCTTCCTTCTTCCTTTCTTTATATAAGTATTATATCACATTATATGCCATAAGGCAACTATTTGTGCAAAGAAATATAATAAAAAAGAGCAACAAGGATAAACCCTGTTACTCTAAACTAGACTAGAATAGGCTCATTTGTTCTCCTACATTTGTAGGTGAAACTAGCGTCCATTCACGTTTAGGTGCGAGTATAGTTCTGCTTGCTGCAAAGCTATTCATCTGTATTGTTGCTTCTGGGAAGATTGTCGCAAAGAAAGAGAATAGACTTTCTTTGATCCCATTGAAAGAAACGTACTCAATGCGATTAGAGTATTCTTCTTTACTCTTCAGCAATGAAGAGTTTGAGGTAATTGTTTCAAATACCCAAAGTTCAAACCCTCTCGCAAAGATTTCTGTCGGCGTAGTGAAGTAGTCAAACATCTTGTTAGAGTTCTTCAAGAGTTCCAACTCTGCTGACAAACGCTTCTCTTCTAGCGAAACAACACTAATACCTGAAGCTGATTCTTTACTCACTTTTATCAAGCGAGTAAGTAAATCATCTTCCTTTTTCTTAGAGATAATCTTGAAATTATTACTATAAGCAGTAATGATATGTTCAAAATTATCCTCTAGTGAGTAGCTTTCGCTTGCTTTATCTCCATGCTTGTAGTCTAAGTAATGACCATATTCATGGATAAAACTTTCAGTGTTACGCACGTCCACTGCAAGAATGTTGAGGAATGGTGCATATAGACCAGTAGCCTTGTGCTTCCCTAACTTTCTAAACTTCAATTCTGGTTGAGCAGATGCGTGAGGTAGTTTGTTACAGATTTCTTCAAAGTCCTCTTCGACTTTTCTGAAAAGATTGTAGTCAAACTCTTTACCCTCGTACTTCTGCGTGTCAACCTCTACCTTACGAAAACCGAGTTGATTAAAGATTGTACTCATATTTAACTCGGTATCTTGGTATTTTTTGTCAGATTGAACGGTAGCGATTGTGGCACTACTTTGTCTTGCATATTTCTGGTTCAAAACAAAGTTATGCTCCACAAAGGCAATATGGTTAACTGCGCTCTCAAAGTCGTAACCTTTTTCTCGCTTCAGTTCAGCTATCTTGCTTTTAAGTAAGGCATAACCTACTGAGTTAAGACCTACAAAGTGATAACCATTCTTATTGTGCATTCCATAAAATGCTGACTCCTTTGAATAAGCAAGTCGAGGTACGATTGCAAACACTTGGTCTTGTTCTTTATCCATAAGAACTTTGACATTTGCAAACTCAAATTCTTCAATCTTCGCTCTACTCTCGAGAACATTTACAACATTACAATAAGCATTTCCTGGAATTTCACTAAGCTTATAACATTTATAACCAGAATAATCCTCTGGTCTGTTACGATAATGTTGATAATTAACATTCAATCCATCGAGTACAGTTTCTAAGTCAACTGCGCTAATATCCATAACTTTGTTATAGTATCGCACGAGTTTCTTGAACTTACTGTGTGCGTCGTCTGTTGTTGTAAATCTTGGGAAAGCTGGTGCTTTCTCAAGATTCTTTCTTCCTTTTAGTAAATTTACCATTTTTAACTTCCTCCGTACTATCATTATGATAGCTTTTTTAATCTTTTATGGTTGGTATGTTCCTTCAAACGAGTAAACTATGCGATAATCAATTCTTTGTTGATTATAAAATTCAAAGACTTTTTCTAAATTTTCATCAGAATATTTATCATCAGCCTCTTCAATTTCATCATACAATCGTTGATTATTTTCAGACAATGTACTAGCTAATTCTAAATCCTGCAAGAGCATTCTTGCAAAGGCTTCTTCCGAAAAAGCAGTAATTATCGGACTGCCAGCTTCGATTGAATTGTGACTTCTCCATTCGTCACAATCATATAGCAAATATACCTTATCCATTATTTTTCCTCCATACAATAGCTTATGCTACCGCAACTACTTCAGCATTTGAAACTACTTCATCAATCATTGGACTAATGAGAGTACAATCATCAGTTTCTACGAAAAAGTCATAAGCTCTCTCAATAGCTTCTGGTGATGCTTGCTCATTTTCAATCTGGATCACTGCCTTAACATAGTCAGACCAGTCACCATTTTCATCAATGAGGTGACGGACTAATTCCACAAAAGGAATTGCTTCCTTGTCCGCTCTAATACTCTCTAATAATGAACGAATTTTACATAGTTCAGTAAGAGATACCCCTTTACGACGCCATGTTTGACAACGTGTAACGATGTCTAAGTAAATTCGTCTATGGTCTTTTTCCAGATAAATGTAGTTTGTAAAATCGTTATCTGGTGTCCAAACAGTCCAATCATTGATTCGACTATCTTGACAAACAAATTTTACGCCTTTTTCTGCCAGTAATCCTGCTAGTTTATTAAATTCCATTGTTTTTTCCTCCGTACAGTAGCTTATACTACTGCTTTCTCCATTTCTTCAGTTGACATTTCTACAAAATTATTATCGGTAATATCTGATGGAAGGTACTGGATGATATCCCCTAGTAATTCTTCCTCGTTATCAGCGATAAAACCACTGCCTCCGTCGATTTCCTCTCCGTTACTGTCAAAAAGGTTATAACCGTAAACATAACCGTTACAATAGTTAGAATAGTCTTTAAGAGTCTGCTTCACATTAGAAGTAAGTTTCTGACGGAGTTCATCTGTAATCCGTTCACAACCATATTCTTTGCAAATATTCTCTTTAGTCTGCCATGCAAACCCAACTAAAATACCATGTCTACGGTCAAACCACTCACCTAAATAATAAGTGATTTTGTCGGTTTGTTCATATACTCGGATAGGAAAGGCGATAATCCCTACTTTATCCAAAGTGGTACAAAGCATATTTACAAAATATTTAAGGACTTTCCCTTCTAGACCTGCTTGCTCTTTCAATAAGTAGTATGCGCCTTCGCTCGTCTGAGCATCAAACCAATCATCTACTCCTTTGTAAGAGTGTTCTTGCATGCTTTCGTACCCTCTACGAAAAATATTGAAGTTAAACGCAGTATCCAAACTCATTGGGTTGGAAGTTACGTCTATATTAGACTCTGCGTAAACCTGGATCATGTGGCCAGTATTATTATTGTAGTATTTTTCTTCAAACATTCTTTCTTCCTCCATACAGTAGCTATGCTACTGCTTTCTGCAATTCTTTGGTTTCTACAAAATCAATATCAGCAATATCTGACGGGATATGTTCCAGTATCAAACTTAGTAATTCTTCGTCAGTATTAGCATAAAATCCACAACAACTATCAATTTCTATACCGTTGCAGTCATACAACACATAGTCATAAACTTCACCGTTACAGTATTGGGTGTAAGTTTCAAGAGTGCTCTTTACATTTTTTTCTAGTTTTTCACGGATAGATTTTGTTATCCGTTTACAACCATATTCTTTGTAAAGTTCTTCCTTATACTGCCAAGAAAATCCAGATACACGACCGTCAAAACGGTCAATAGAATTACCTAGATAATAGGAAATACCACTGTGTTCATAGGCTAGAATTGGAAAAGCAACAATACCAACTTTATCCAAGGCACTACAAAGCACGTCAAGAAATTGCAAAAGGTTTTTACCCTCTGCTTGACACTTATCTCTCAATCGGTAGTATGCGTCCTCGCCTACTTGAGCGTCGAACCAATCATCTACCTCTCTGTAAGAGTGTTCTTGCATACTATTGTAGTTTCTTTCCCAAGTATAATAGTTAAATACCGTATTCCAATTCATTGGATTTACACTTGCAGGGCATTCTTCGTCATATTGGATTTGAATTGTATGGCCAGTGTTGTTTGTATATTTTTTGTAGTATCCGTTCATTTTTAACTTCCTCCATATCTGCTAGGCAGACTTTCTAAAACCAAAAGACTATGCAAGTGTTATATCATCACGCGCATAGCCTTTCTTTCCCTCTAACATTATTACATTCCAAACGAGTAGGCGCGCTCCAGCGCAACCTCCAAAGCGAGACGACGTTCCGTTCTTGGTCGGAAATAATCTGGCATATCTTTAGCATAGAGATCATCCATACCGTTAATAAAGAATTTACCAGAAACATCGTCATAGATGATGAATTCCCAATCCTCATCTGTATGAGCAAATGGGTTGATTTTGAGCCTTTCAAAGTTATCAAAATCATCATCTAATGGATGCAGAACAACACTATATCCTGCATCAAGCAGTTTTGCATATCGCCGTTTAGACGCTCTATATGCGCTCTCCTCGTTGTAATAAGTGCAATGTAACATATAACTTCCTCCTGCCTATCCTTACGATAGGTTTCAATCTTACTTATCAACTCAACTACTTCTTTAACTTAAAAGATAAAAACTTCCTCTTTTCTTCAGCTTGTTCAATCAACAAGCTGTCTAGGAAATTAGTAACGTCACTAACCTCGCTAGGATAGAAGCTATAACGGATGATGGGGGTACTTTCTGCATTATATGCAGTAAATAGCACCATTCCAGTTCCGTTATAGTTATCTTCTAGGTGATAATAAGATAAGTTTTTTCTCTGACATAGACGATAGACAAGGTCTATCTGTTGTTTCCGTTCCATTTCTTCCTCCTCTTAATAAGCCAGTACAGGTGACCAAAGTTCTCTGATTTTCTGTACTCTTTCAAAAGTGCCTCTACGGTCAATTAACGTATCTACAAGATAGTCAGAACCGTAAACCTCTTTATATGCTGAGAGCATCCTCTCCTTAATCTGATCGATTTGAGATTGCTGCTCCTCAAGAATTTGGTTATTAAGGCTAGAAAGATATTTTTCATATTCTTTCCGGAAGATAGCATTCAGACGCGCGTGGTCTGAAAGATACCATTCAAGAGCGTAGTCTCGATAGTTCTTTTTAAGCCACTTAGCTTTTTCTAAATCAGTCATACTTTCCCTCCTCAATGTCTCAAATAGTCTAAGATAGACATTGAGATCATCATGATAGAAAAAGGGATGATTAGAACAACGATAGATAGTAGTCTAAACACTTTTTTGTTTTGAAGTGCTATGCGGATCACGCAAAGCATTATAAGCCCCAAAAACAACATTGTCATTGTCGTTTGTAATTGAATAAATTGAATATAATCCATTTTAACTTCCTCCATATCCGTATTTACGGACTTCCTTTAATCCTTTAATCAAACAGATAGTCTTTCTCTCTAAATGAGTAGTAATTATCTCTACCTACTACAACATGGTCGAGAAGCACTATTTCAAACATTTTGCAACAATCCATTAGAGCTCTAGTGAAATCTCTATCGTTTCCACTTGGTTCAACAGAACCAGACGGATGGTTATGCGCCACAACGATAGAGGTCGCATTACATCTCACTGCATACCGTAGAATATCTGACGGTGATGCGATTGAGCGATTCTTAGTGCCAATGGAAATAACACGCTCGTCGATAATTTGATTCTGATTGTTCAGATAAATTGCCATAAGATGCTCTTGCTCCTTGTGGCCAATCTGGGCAATCAGTTTTCTGCCTAAATGTTGGCTGCTGAAAACTGATTCCCGCTCTGACTTCTTAACCAATGAGCGTTTTAGGACTTCAGCCATTGAAACAAGTGCTACTGCCTCTTGTTCTTCAAGACCAAGTTCCATAAACTCTGGTACAGAAACAGTATCTATGCGAGAAAAGAAGGTTTTATCCTCGACAATTTCTCTGGCAAGATCATGTGCTTCAGTTTCTGTTAAACGTCCGTGTGTTACTGCATTTAGCATAGTGATAAGCAATTCTGTATCACTCATGCTATCTAATGCTTGAATATTTTTTGTATATTCTGTTTCATTCATTTTTAACTTCCTCCTGCCTATCTTCTGACTGATAGGTTTCTCTCTTTATAAAACCAAAAGACTATGCGCGTGAATTTACTTGCATAGTCTTTCTTTCCATATACTAATTATTTACCACTTACCTACCACTTGCTTTATCGCGAACGAATGTACTCATTTCGCGAATTGCTTCTTCGTGAGTCATTGCAGTCCATTCTGCGAGTTGTTCTTCAGTAGCACCAAAGGCTTTGGCACTCTCTAAACCACTCTGAAAGACTGCGCTCATGTCACGTTTCGGCGCGTGTGGGATAGTAACTGTTTCTGTTACCTTTGATTCAGTTACATGTGCTTGTTCTGTTGCTTCAGTAGTTGTTTGTGGTGTTGCCACTTGTTCTACTGGTTTTGATTCAACAGTTTTTTCAGCAATTTGTTCTGCAACTGGTTCAACTGACTTACTTGGCTCTGTTGGCTCTGGCTTTGGTTGTTCTACTGGTTTAGGTGTAGATGCAACTGGTTTAGGTTTAGCCTGCGCTTGTTGTGGTTGACGAGGTGCTTGTGGCATTTGACGTTGCGCCTGTTGTTTAGCATCTGTTTGTTTGCTCTTATAGTTGTTATAAGAGTTGTTCATAGTTGCTACATGAGCGTCATCATCATCGTCGCCCTCAATTCCGAGTAATTGGCAAGCACCGTAACGACGTAAGTAAGTCATTACTGAGCCTGCTTGTTTCGCATCATTCATATTATAGAATAATGGAATGCTCTCATGGGAGATTGAAGCTCCAGACTTGTGACTAAGCGTACTTACGATAGTCACCATCGCTCCACTTCCATTCAATGAATATTGTGGATGCTGACTAAAGTAAATGCCCTCATTGTTAAGTGCTGGAACGGTTGCAGCTAACACATCGCTAAGTTTAGCAAAGTTGTAGCTATAATTTCCACCAGATTTGGTAGGAATATTAGCTTTACCACTTTTCTTCACTTGATCAAAGTTCGCTTGCGCACGCGCAAGAGCCTCAAATAACTCAGACTTATCTGTATTCTCAACAGGTGTCGAGCCTTCAAGGTTCTCTTTTACCTTTAAAGCCACTTCAGCGTCGATTAAACGCTGTAATAAATCAGTGTTGTTTTCAAAGTTTGTGTTTGTATTAGTATTCATCATTATTTTCCTCCTGCCTATCCTTCTGACTTGATAGGTTTCAATTTTAATTTTCTAGCAATTCGTCGAGCGTGATCGCACGCTCTAATTTCTTATGAGTTAAGCAAAAATCGCACTGCCCACAACCTTTTGGCGTAGCATAGTTCAAAAACACATCACGAATGATTTCAGAATGTGCCTCGAATTGTTCTCTGCCCACTTCAAGAATATCTTCGGTCATAGCAAGGATTTCCTTGTCTGGTACTCCCTCTTTACTGACTGCCACAATATACGGTGTAAACTCATATCCGTATTGTTGTTCCAGCAACTGCTTATACACGTACATCTGCATATGATAGCTATATTCTACAATGTTGTAGATAGCTTGCTTTGTGTACGTTTTAAGAGTAGGTGAGTACGTTTCTTTCCGAATGGATTCCATTGTCTTTAAATCAACAAAATATCCTTTGGAAATATTCAGACTGTCAACCTTTGCTTTAAAAGGGATACCTGCCAACATACCTGTAAGGATAGCTTCTTTAACTACAACATCGTCCTCTGATCCATGATAAATGGCATTAAACAATTCATCTTTCTCTAAGGTTTTAATCATAGTGTCAGCTATCTTAAAAGAGGTTTTTAACTGCCCTTTGGTTGCTCCTCTGGTAGAAATCAACTCTGAGCCATTTTCTTCTAAGAACCTGGCATGAGCTTCTTCACTCTCAAAGTAAGAGTGAACATAGTTTCCCAACAAAAGTGCATCCGTAGACTTTTTCCCTTTCCAGAAACCAAGGTCAATAGCTTGTTGCCTTAACGGACAAGCCATATACTCCTTGAACCTACTATTAGACATATAGAATACATCATCATAGTAGTTTTCCTCCGTTAATATTGGTAGTTCCATTTCCATAAAACTACCTCACTGGTACTTGACTACGAAAGTAACATCCTCAAGGAAGTCCTCCAATGCGCTTGTTGACGCATTAGTATTGACAAGTAATTCGAGTTGCCCCTCTGATAGATTTCTGGTGCTATCGCTTTTAATTTCAGAAATCTTCGACTCAATTTTTTTTACTAGATTATTTCTCATTTTTTTCCTCCACTGATAAATAAAAAGACAGGGTAAGTGTATCCTATCTTTTTATCTATCTTTCCATTAAGTTACTAAGTTATTTATTTTAGAATGGTAAATCTTCATCAGCAAAAGGAACTTCCCCTGCAAATGTTCCAAAACCATTGTTCGCTTGACCTTGGTTATCGTCACGCTTCTCCAAGTTGTTAAAGCGTTGAACAAGTACCTCGGTCACGTAGACACGTCTACCTTGCTGGTCATCGTAGGAGCGAGTACGTAACTCACCCTCAACATTCACTAATGAACCTTTTTTAATCCAGTTCGCAAAGCGTTCAGCTTGCTCTCCCCAGATTACAAGGCGGATAAAATCCGCCTCACGTTCACCATTAGCGCTCTTGTAAGAGCGATTAACGGCAAGTGAAACTTGACCGACAGCCTTTTGGCTTTGGCCTTGCGTGTAGCGTAAATCAACGTCAGACGTAGTACGTCCAATTAAAATAACTTTATTAAACATGTTTTCCTCCTTGCCTATCTTTAGGCTTTTAAAATAAATAAATTAACAACAGAACACTTTTTAAATTTAAAGTGTCGCTAGCAACTGCTCGAACTCTTCTGCGCTCAGAAGGTCCTCATCGTCTTTCCGTGGTTGAAAAGGCACGATCATGGATAGTGTTTTCTTTTTAGCATCCAAACGGTAACGATGTCCGTTTGGCAACCAACCTAGCTTGTAATCTAATCTAGGAAGATTTTCTCTCCCCTTGATTGTGTCATTAGACACTCGTAAATCAAGGAGACTATCTTCTCCTAGTAGCTTTTCGCTAGCCCACTCACTAGGAGTGAGTTCGATCAATGAGTTTGCATCCCAGAAGACTTTTCTTTGAGCAGTCTTTTGCTGTTTGCGTGCGCTCGCATAAGCGCGTGATGTTCTAAATTTATTATACATATGTTTTCCTCCTACCCGTATTGGGTTTCCTAAAATAAATAAATAAACTAACAAATAAAATGGTGGTAGAAACTATCTACCGTAGTGAAGTTCCCCTTCACTGTCCTCGTATTCGAGCCAGTGGTCCATAACATCCGGACCTTCTTGTAACTCACGTCCAGTAGGAGAACACCACTCCTCGTTTCCATTAGATGTTACAAACACCTTTTGAAAAACACCATTTCGGTCAACGTCCACAAAGCGTGGATATGTAACAGTTTTTGTCATTTTATTTCCTCCTATGTTCATCCTCATTTATTCAACAATTCTTCTGATAACAACCTGGTCTCTTTTGCGTGTTCAAAACCAGCAATATAAGCCTCATAATCAACTTCAATTTCGATTTTTAGGCTTCTACTTTCTAATTTCCCCATACGAAGTCGTTGTTCTTCCAAAACTTCTGCTGGGATTTTTACCATCAAACCAAATTCTTCTGATGATTGAACCTGTTCCTGAAAACGTTGATCTACTCCGTTTAAGAAACCGAGTAAGTACGATTTCTTATAGTCTTTCCATCTTGCTCTTGAGACTATAGGGAAAAGTCGTTTCAGCCGATATTTAAGGTATAAGAGTGCACCTTCGTAAACCTTACTACAAAGTTCAGCATCGGATTGATATCCAAAGAAAATTATCTGTGTGATGCCATCTTCAGGAAGTCGTCTTCTTATCGTTTTACATCTAAAATTTTCACCTAAAATAGCAGCCAACTTTTCTTGCCACCATGGAAGTCTATATTCCCATGTTCCTATTGTTTCACCAATATCTTTATGAGTTGTACTATTCGTTAAATCATTCATAGAAAGATTATGCTTCACCATAAGTCTTTGAGCCATCAGAAGGGCAGTCTGTCCCTCTTCATCGTTTGGTGCATCATAAGCTAACTCTAAAAGATTTTGTATCTTGTCAATAATTTTACTGTTCATTTCAATCCTCATTTTTATACTTTCTAGGCAAACAACTAGCGTAATGTTTTGAATCATTGACCTTTGCATTATAAAAAATCATATTATTCCCAATAATTTCTTGCCATTTAGGAATATCCTCACGATAAATGCGATTAAGTCCATAAAAGTTCCTTACAATAAATCTAACGGCTCCAATATGATCTCCTAAACCAACAACACACAACACATCATGTTCCATATCATATACCCAATGACTTTTTGAATTTGTCAGTATTTCCCAAGCAAATTCCCAATCTCTCTCAAGCCAATCATGCCCTGGTCTGTAATAAACTTTTGTCTGACAAGATTCATCATTAAAACCATAAAAACAGTGACTACACAGCGTTTTGTTTTTATCTACCCACCAGCAAGGACCATACTTTTCATCGATGCAAGGTGTAACCCAGTTGCAAGAACATCGTCTACAAATACCCGTTTTCATTTTCTATCCCTCGTTTATTCTCATACTTTTAGGTAACTTTTTACCCGGTAAACAGTAACCTTCAGATAAATCTCCTTTACTATAAAATTCAGGAGGATGTGTCATTATATGATCACTTCTTTTCCATCCTCGACGAAGTTGTTTGTAAGATAAAGAAACACGTTTCTCAATTTCTTTAAAACTAAACCCCAATTTCAAGTAGGTTGTTATAATAGTTGTAGCATGTTCTTTGGACTCTTCGCTTCTTGTTCTTCGCTGAAAGTTAATCTGCTTATCTTCTTCATTTAATGCTATCTGATAGGCAATAAACAACTTCCGCATTTCCATAATTTTATGTTGCCAGGCTAAGCTGTAAGGTTGTCCTGAATATCGATTCACCAAGTCCTTTACGGGTTGTTTAAATTTCAGCTGAAGAGGATCGAATTCGCCAAGGTCAGAAAACGGATCAATAAAACCTAACGGTTCGCTTTGAATTAATTCATTGTATAGCGCTTCTCTGTCCATCCCAATATATCTCCTTCTGTCAAATGCACGTCATTGAGTCAAATAAGCTTAATTGGATGTTTGTAGAAGCTTGTTCGCTATTTCCAGTCTCATCATGATCGATAACGTCAAAGATTTCTAACGTGTCTAAATTCATTACAATCTCTAATCCTATCATCGTTGAACTCCTTTCAAATAGAATTTTAAGCGAACAAAAAAGAGAACAGATTTCTCTGTTCTCCTAAAAATATTGAATTATTTGATTTTCTAAAAACTCTTACCACTTACGTAAAAAGAGCCTGAAATTTCTTTTCAGGACTCTTCGTGTTATTTAATTTTCTCTTCTTCGTAGTCGCCATTACTACACACAATCTGTTTGCCACCACCACGGACTTTCTTCTCCACAAGGAAGTGTCCGCATTTTGGACAATCACGTCCAATTGGTTTGTCCCAGGAAGTAAATTCACATTCTGGGTAGCGATTGCAACCATAGAAGATACGATTGCGTTTGGTTTTACGTTCAATGATTTGTCCTTGATAGCAGCTTGGGCACTCAACACCAATCTCCTTAACAATCGCTTGTGTATGACGACAGTCTGGGAAATTGCTACAAGCATAGAATTTACCAAAACGGCCCAATTTAATCACCATTGGACTACCACAGACCTCACAGTCAAATCCAGCTGGCTCATCCTTGATCTGAATTTTTTCCATTTCAGCTTCAGCCTTGGCTACATCTTTGGAGAATGGTTTGTAAAATTCATCAATAACACATTGCCACTGCTCTTTTCCAACCTCGACATCATCCAGTTTTCCTTCCATTTCAGCTGTAAAGGTCACATTTACGATGTCTGGGAAATATTCAACGATGAGCTTGTTAACAATTTCTCCTAATTCTGTTGGTTCAAAGCGTTTGGCTGCCAGACGAACATAATAGCGTTTCTGGATGGTTTCAATGGTCGGAGCATAAGTTGAAGGACGACCAACACCATTTTCTTCCAAGGTCTTGATAAGAGTCGCTTCCGAATAGCGAGCAGGCGGTTGGGTGAAATGTTGTTCTGGCTTGCTATTAACTTGCTTAACCATATCTCCAACAGCCATATCTGGCAACATCTTGTTCTTGTCAGAGTCGTTGTAAATTGCTAAATAACCATCAAACTTAACTTGACTACCATTTGCTGCGAACTGAACTCCATTTTGAGAGAGCTTGACAGCCATGGTATCAAAGATAGCTCCCGTCATCTGGCTCGCTACAAAACGGTTCCAGATAAGGGTATAGAGCTTGAGCTGGTCTTTGTCCAAGTACTTAGCGATGCTTTCTGGTGTATTAAAGACGCTAGATGGACGAATGGCTTCGTGGGCATCTTGAGCACCTGAGGCATTCTTGACCTTGCTACCATGCTTGGAATACTTGCTACCAA
>ERZ773008.76-NODE-76-length-64335-cov-6.126945_pt1 | contig 64335 bp, 45 predicted proteins | sample MGYA00580664_ERZ773008 | MGnify/ENA primary metagenome ERZ773008 (study PRJEB29015, sample SAMEA2738016) | human oral metagenome | biome: human oral; feature: human-associated habitat; material: dental | place: China | collected 2048 ...
CCCGCCTCATTCATACCTAAAAACCGCCGGGGTCTACCGCCCGCGTGCGGAGGGGTAGATGCTACCGTCCATCACACCGCGCTCCACCTGCTCCAGGCTCACGCCGCGAGTCTCCGGCAGGCTGCGGAACATCAGCAGCGCAATAACCACATTCACCACAGCAAAGCCGATGAAGGAGCCGGTCAGACCGACCGCACCCAGAATCACAGGGAACGCCAGCGACAGCACACCGTTCATCATCCAGCCGCTAAACGCCGAAATACCCATACCCGCCGCACGCACACGCAGCGGGAACAGCTCGCTCATAATCACCCACGTCGACACGTTCAGGCAGGTCTGCATCGCGCCCACAAAGCAGACGATGAGCACCAGCAGGATCCAGGGGCGCGCCGCATTATCGGCGGGCAGCAGCATGGACGCGCCCGCAATCAGCACGTGGAAAAACGCAGTTGAACCATAGCCGGTAATGACCATGACGCGGCGCGGCACACGCTCCATCAGACGCAGCGACAGGATGGAGCCGAGCACCGCAATCGTACCCGGCGCAATGTTCGCAATGAGCGCCGCGGATTCGCTGAAACCGGCTTCCTTGAGCACCTTAATGCCGTAGTACATGATCGAGTTGATGCCGGTCAGCTGCTGGCCCGCGCCGACCAGAATACCGACGAGCAGGATGCGCACGAACCAGCCGCGCACACCCACGCTTTCCTTAGCCGCCGCATTGTTCTGGGAGGTTGCCGCCTCCGCCTGCAGGGTGCGCTCAATGTCGGCAATTTCAGCCTCGGCACGCTCGGTGGAGCGGATGCGCTTCATAACCTCCAGCGCCTGCTCACGCTTGCCGACGTGCAGCAGCCAGCGCGGCGATTCGGGCACACGCAGCATGCCGACGAACAGGCCGATGGCGGGCAGGGTGCAGATGGCGAACATCCAGCGCCACACGCCGTCGTGTTCGCCCCATAGGTTGCCGATGAGGGCGTTCACGATGAACGCGGCGAGCTGACCGCCCACGACCATGAGTTCGTTGCGGCCGGAGAGGGAGCCGCGAATTTCGTAGGGTGCGAGCTCTGCGAGGAATACGGGCACCACGGCGGAGGCGCCGCCGACCGCCAGGCCGAGCAGGGTTCGTCCGGTGATGAGCACGGCGACGTTGGGTGCAAACACGCAGGTCAGGGCGCCAATGAAGAAGATGGTGGAGAGCCCAATGATGGTGGTTCGGCGGCCGTACCGGTCGGAGATGCGGCCGCATCCGAGCGCACCGATAGCGGCGGCGAAGGCGAGGGATCCGGTGACCCAGCCTTGGGCGGTGGAGTCCATGCCGAGTTCGCGGCTCATGGGTTCGAGCGCGCCGTTGATCACTCCGGTGTCGTAGCCGAAGAGCAGACCGCCGAAGGTGGCGATGAGTGCAATGATGCCGAGGTATCGGCTGTGCTTCCCGGTGCCCAGCGGGGGCAGGGTGGAGGCGGTGCTCTGTGCGCTCATGGTGTCCTTTGATGCCGAGGGGGTAGGTGAGATTACACCGACATTGGTGGTTTTTCAGCCCTGTCAGTGGGCTAGGTGAGGTGCGTCAGGTTAGACGCACCTCACCTAATCCTAGCGAAAACATTCGGCGGGTGATATTTATTTCTCACCGCGGACATTTTTCAGCGTATTTTACAGCCGCCAGTTGCGACCGGTTGAGTGCCCCTTTGAGAGGGAGCCCGAGTTTAGAACAGCGCGATCTTCTCGGGTGCCGGGAAAATGGCGTCCAGGGCGGCGAGGTCCTCAGCGTCGAAGCGCAGGCAGGCGGCCTGTGCGTTGGCGCGTACCTGTTCGGCGCTGGTCGCACCGGCAATGACGGAGGTGACTGGCGACTGCTGTGCGAGCCAGGAGAACGCCGCCTGCACCTCGGTGATGCCGCGCTCGGTGCAGAAGCTGTGGAAGGCTTCGAGCTGGTCCCAGTTGGCGGCGTCGAGCACGTTCTTCTTGGAGTGGGACAGGCGCGAACCGGCGGGAATGTTGTCGCGGCGGTACTTGCCGGTCAGCAGACCGTTAGCGAGCGGGAAATACGGCAGCACACCCATGCCGAAGTGCTGTGCGGCGGGCAGGATTTCGAGTTCTGCGCGGCGGTCAAGCAGGTTGTAGTGGTTTTCTGCGGCGATGAACCGTTCGGTGCCGAGTTCACGGGCGCAGTGTTCAGCGTGGGCGAGCTGCCAGCCGGAGAAGTTGGAGTGGCCCAGGTAGCGGACTTTACCGTCGCGTACGAGCTGGTCGAGGGCGCTGAGAGTCTCTTCGATGGGGGTGTTCGGGTCGGGGCTGTGGTAGAAGTACAGGTCGATGTAGTCGGTGCCGAGGCGGCGGAGGGACCCTTCAACGGCACGCATAATGTAGCGGCGGGATCCGCGGGCGTTGCGGTCGTTGCCGTTGAGGTCACCGACGGGCAGACCGAATTTGGTGACGATGGTCAGTTCGTCGCGGTCGAGGCCGAGCTGGGTGAGGGCGGTGCCGAACATGGTTTCGGAGAGGCCGGGTTCGGCGCCGTAGAGATCGGCAATGTCGAAGAAGCTGATGCCGGCGTCGACTGCGGCGGCGATGACTTCGTTGGTGCCTTCTTGGGTGCGGGTGGGGGTGCCGGGGCGGCCGAGGTTGTTGCAGCCGATGCCGACGCTGGGTACGACGAGGCCGGAGTTGCCGAGCCTGCGGTAGACGGGGGATTCAATACGTTCCATGCTTTTAACTCTACGTTGTGTGGGTATGTTGCGAGGTTATTTCCCTTCCAGTTGGGAGGCGAAGAGCTTCCTGAAACGTGATGTAGGGTCGGTCGTTAGGTCTTGGTAGGTTCCTTGCTCCACCACACACCCACCATCCAACACCACCACAGAATCAACACCACGCAACGTCCACGCACGATGAGACACCAACACCACCAAACGCCCCACAGCAGCCACCTTCAACCGAGCAAAAATCTCCTCCTCAGTCTCAGCATCCACAGCACTGGTCGGCTCATCCAAAACCCACACCGGCGCATCCCGAAGAACCACACGCGCCAACGCCAAACGCTGCCACTGACCACCCGAAAGACCAACACCACCAAACGACTCACCCAACTGAGCATCCAAACCACCCTCAAGACCACGCACAAAATCATCAGCACAAGCCACCGACAAAGCCGACCACAAATCAGCATCACCAAGACGCTCAACAGCCTCCTGCGGCAAACCCAGAAGAAGATTTTCACGCACAGTCAGTTCATAACGGCCGTAGTCTTGACTCACCACACCCACATTCGCCAGCAAATCATCAGGTGATATGTCCTGTACCGACTTACCTCCAATGAGAATGTCTCCGTTGGAGGGCTTAAGCATACCCATGAGTGCATTTACTAGGGTTGTCTTTCCTGATCCGCTGGGCCCGACAATACCAATCATCTGCCCGGGACCGAAAGTGAGATTGATATTTTTAAGAGCTAAAGAATCAGCTTTTGGATACTGGATAGCAAGATTCCTGATGGAAACGCTGGAGATTGCAGGGTAGATATTGGCAATCGGATTTTTCTGCCCGGGCTGTGCGCTAGAAATAAACTTTCGATATATATCAATGGCGTTTGACCCCGCTGCCATCGAGCTAAGGTCGCTTCCCATCGAGCCAAGCGAGACTATAGCCGAGGTAATACCTATAACAGCTCCAGCAAGAACGCCGGGAGCCGGCGACGAGGTGGCTAGAAGAATAAGGGCTAAAGCTAGCAATGCAGCGCTTATAAAACCAACAATTGTATATATTCTGAGGATGTAACGAGCTAGGCCAATTTCCTCCTCACCGGATTTTTTCCGTTCTTGATTAGCGCGATGCGCAAAGAATGAACGAGCGTTAAGAATTGCAAGCTCACGAGCAGTAGTTATTTGTGCAATCTGGTTAGTGCTATGCCATGCGTTGTAGCTATATGAATATATTTTTTCCATTGCCTCAGCATTTTTACTCGAATAGAGATGTGACATCAAGGCAACAGGAATCATGCCTGCAAGCATGCAGAGTGAAGCATATACATTGATCTTTCCTACGGAATAACTAAGGGCTCCCGTCGAAAAAATGATGAATATCAGAGCACCCATAGTAGAAACTTGAGACCCTAGGCTCCCCCCTGTCACAGCATCATGAGCTGCCCTTGATGAGCGAGCATAATCACCACTCGCGATTTCCTGAGAAGAACAAGTCGCCAAACGAGAAGATACATTCTGAATACCTGTACTTGACATTCGAGAATTTAGAATCATACGCAGAGAATCTGATGCTTGCCCCAGGGCAATGTATCCTGCCAGCACAAAACTAACCCCCAGGGCTAGTGGGAGCACCTCATCCTGGCTCTGACCCAAATGCTCAACAAGTCTAGTGACAGCCTCCATCTGCAGAGCGGGGAATAGCGATAGGCACACAACAGACGCTAGATAGGAGACGGTCCATACAGGGTGATTTCTGAAAGCATAAACCACGGACCAAACAGTATTAGCCATAATCTTACGCATCTTTATAGCCCCTTTCAGTAGAAGTTTTGCGCCCTGCAGAATCTTCAGAGATCTGATTTTTGAAAATTTCCATAAACTTTCCCTCTGCCTTCAGTAGCTCCCGGTAGGTTCCTTGCTCCACAACACACCCACCATCCAACACCACCACAGAATCAACACCACGCAACGTCCACGCACGATGAGACACCAACACCACCAAACGCCCCACAGCAGCCACCTTCAACCGAGCAAAAATCTCCTCCTCAGTCTCAGCATCCACAGCACTGGTCGGCTCATCCAAAACCCACACCGGCGCATCCCGAAGAACCACACGCGCCAACGCCAAACGCTGCCACTGACCACCCGAAAGACCAACACCACCAAACGACTCACCCAACTGAGCATCCAAACCACCCTCAAGACCACGCACAAAATCATCAGCACAAGCCACCGACAAAGCCGACCACAAATCAGCATCACCAAGACGCTCAACAGCCTCCTGCGGCAAACCCAGAAGAAGATTTTCACGCACAGTCAGTTCATAACGGCCGTAGTCTTGACTCACCAAACCAACATTCGCCAACATGTTGTATTTACTCTCAGAAGAAGCACCCTTATACGTTATGCTCCCCTGGGCAATTGGTGTAATTCCAAGAATTGCATTTATTAGCGTTGTTTTTCCCGCGCCCGAGGCACCAACTACTGCAATCATTTGATTATTCATCAGCTCAAGATTAATATCTTTAAGCGCAAAAGACGACACGCCCTCATACTGAACGGATACATCTTTGCATATAATTTTTGAAATATTTTCATGGTTAGGGTTAGAAGTTTTTATCTCAGAAGCATGGTCGTAAGTATCAGAGTCGCACACCCTTCGGAATTGCTGAACAGATAATGCTCCATTAATAATCTGACCAAATGAATATCCCACCTCTTGGGTCGCGGCAACACAGGCAATGATTCCAATCAGCGATCCGGCCACATACGATATATCGGCTCCTGAACCCACAAGGAAGTACAGGGACGCAAAAAGTAAGACAGAGCAGAGTAGCCCTGCAACTATGGAGATGATTCCTCTAACACTTTCAAGGCTCAATTCCCTACCGGCTGCCCGGCGTCGCCAGGACGCTACGCGTTGCGAGAAAAATCGGGAGGCTCTCATGAGGTGAAGTTCTTGCGCGCGACTTTGAGCCATCAGATTGTCTAGATAGTAGTTCTCTACCCGATAGTCCTCGTACATTAGGGTGTATATAGCGTAATCACGTTTAGCGAGGATTACCATTGCAATAGATAGGGGTAGTGAACACAGTGCCGCAAAAATTGCTGCCACAATGCTGACGTTTGCAATATTAAAACAGAGGAGAAAAACCATCGCAAAGGAACTCACCAGTGTCATAACTGACATGGTGTGAACCTGCAATTCCTGTTTCGATATTGCCTCTCTTGCAGCACGTATATCTTCCTGTGATTTTGTGTTACCTATATCAGATAACGGAAAAGTAGATAACCTGTTATTTAACATGCGGTGAACTCGATAGTTCATCTTTGATTTGAGGATAAGCATGTTACTTATTACCCAGCGTTGAGCAATGATATTAATTCCGACGACAAGAGCAAGCGCAACGATATAAATCCATGCTGCGCCACCATTTGAACCGCTCAAGGCTGATACTGTATTACCGATCAGCAGGGACTGACTCAAGGGAATGCAGGCGATGATGGCTAGCGATAGGGCAGTGCTCACTAGGGTCGCGGGACAGGTTTTCCAGGCTAGGCGGAAGGACCAGAGTACAGAAGAAAATAGATTTTTCATTCTCACCACGCTCACAAAGTCATATTGAACTCATCTTTGGGTCCTGAAACTCCTCGATGAGCGGACATTGAAACACTTCCCGTGCCTCATTAGTTATTAGTTACCCTACTCCCCACTGAAAGATAAAACACACATATTCGCGCGTGTCCAAGAATATTAAGCAGACATATCTGTGATAGTGCCGGACACCCAAGAGTCAACCGACACCTCTACCGGCAACACTCCCCCAGCCCCCTTCGTCACAGTCGGTCATATTAAGTTCATATTTCGCCCCAATGTCATGTCCAGAAATATTAGGACATCAACCGCCGCACATCTTGCACGCCCTCGGGGACGGTGGGTAGAGTGAAGGCGTTATCTATCAAGAGCGACCGAGAGATCTGGCTCGTAGACGTCGCAGCAACCTCGCCAGTATCCCCACCGTCACGGTGCAGGGTACGGACAAGGTGCTCCCGCCAGGACCGATAGAGAAGAATACCCTTCGGCACCCCACGATGAGCCGTACCAGCAAACCGGTACAGCGCATCCTGCAGAAGAATTCACGCGCCTGCCGGTGCGTATCTATCGGGTGAACACGAAGGATGGTTATGACGACAGTTCACCCGGCTCTTTCTTTTGAGCTGTTCCCTCCGCGCTCACACGCGAGCTGCGAGTCGCTACTGCACACGATTGCGGAGCTTGAGGGCACCAACCCCGACTACGTGTCGGTCACCTACTCCGGTGACGCGAAGCGCCGCCAGAAGACCCTGGCGCTGCTCGACCACCTGGTACACGAAACCTCCCTCACCCCGCTGGCTCACCTGATTTGTGCAGGCCATTCGGTGCACGAGCTGGAGCGTGCAGTCCGCCTGATTCTGGGCCTGGGCGTGCGCGGCTTCCTGGCTCTTCGCGGTGACATTCAGGAGGGTCAGGTTTCTGAACTTCCTTTCGCCCGCTACCTGGTGGAACTCATTCGCCGCGTTGAGCGTGAAGATTTCGCCCACCTGGCAGCTGGCAAGGTGTCTATTGGTGTGGCGGCATACCCGCAGAAGCACCCCGAGTCCGCATCCCTGCTGCAGGACATTGAGATTCTGCTGTCCAAGCAACGTGCCGGCGCGGACTTCGCGATCACTCAGGTGTTCTTTGAGGATGAACGCTACAGCGCCCTGGTCGATTCGGCACGCCTGGCAGGTGTGGACATCCCGATTATTCCGGGCATCATGCCGGTGACCTCGCTGAAGCGTCTGCGGAACCTCTGCCAGATGGCGGGCATGGCGGTCCCGACGGACCTCGCCTACGCCCTAGAGACCGCAACCAGTAGCGCTGAGCTTCACCGCATCGGTGTTGAGTACGCGTTGAACCAGTGCCGCACCGTGATGGATGCGGGCGCACCGGGTCTGCACTTCTTCACCTTCAACGAGCATGCGGCGGTTCTGGACGTTCTGGATCAGCTGGATTTGCCGCGGTACAGCAACCGTTTCTCTCAGCCGCTGAGCGAACTGGAATACGCCTAAACCCACCCATAACGCTCCTTATCGGATGCGTTTCCACTTTTCTCCCCCACAAATATTCCGGGAGTTACGACCCCCGTTTCACCGCCCACCGCTGGGTGGCGAAACACCGGAACTGACTCCCACATCTATCCCCAGTAAAGGAAAAATTACTATGTCGAACACCGCATTCCCCGCCGCAACCATTGTTGGTTACCCCCGCGTGGGCCGCTTCCGCGAACTGAAGAAGGCTCAGGAAGCTTTCTGGAAGGGCAAGGCAACCCTGCAGGAGCTGCAGGACACCGCCGCTGACGTGCAGCGCACCTACTTTGAGCGCGTGACCGCTGCGGGCCTGAAGGCTGATAACTACTCGATTCCTGCAACCTTCTCCTACTACGACCAGGTGCTCGACGTTGTTCGCCTGTTCACCCTGGTTCCCGAGCGTCTGGCTGAGGCTAAGGACGGCCGCGGCCTGCTGGATCTGCCCGGCTACTTCGCACTGGCGCGCGGTACCGAGACCCTGCCTCCGCTGGAGATGACTAAGTGGTTCGACACCAACTACCACTACCTGGTGCCCGAGATTGGTGCCGGCACCGAGATTAAGCTGAACCTTGAGGCTATTGACGAGCAGCTCGAGGTCGCAAAGCAGGCTGGCGTGAAGGTCCGCCCGCAGATTGTTGGCCCGCTGACCCTGCTGCTGGGCGCTAAGGCTGAGCAGGGTTCCGCTGAGGACTTCTCCCCCGTCGACCGTCTGGACGAGTTCGTTGCCGCATACGCTCAGGTCCTGGAGCAGCTGGCTGAGCGCGGTGTTGAGTGGGTTCAGCTGGATGAGCCGGGCCTGACCGTGGACCGTGCCGACAACGCGAAGGTCGCTGAGCTTGCTGAGCGCACCTACCGTGCCCTGGCTGCCGGCGAGAAGCGCCCGCAGATTCTGGTGACCAGCCCCTACGGTTCCCTGCGTGAGAACCTGCCGGCACTGCTGGGTACCGGTGTTGAGGCTCTGCACCTTGACCTGGTGCACGGCGTGTACTCGAAGGCTGAGCTGGAGTCCGTTTCTGCCGCTGGTGTGCACCTGGTTGCCGGTGTTGTGAACGGCCGCAACGTGTGGCGTGCCGATGTTCGTGCGGCTCTGAAGACTCTGGAGGCTCTGCCCGGCGCATCCGAGGGTGCCGTGTCGGTTTCCTCCTCGACCTCCCTGCAGCACGTGCCGCACGACCTGGCTCTGGAAGACCCGGCTGAGGTTCCCGTGGACGGCCTGGCATTCGCTGACCAGAAGGTCGCTGAGATTGCTCTGCTGGCTCGCGGCCTGGCTGAGGGTGAGGCCGCTGTTGAGCCCGAGCTGAAGGCTGCTGATGAGGCGCTGGCTCGCTTCGCCGCTGACCCGCGTAAGCACAACGACGAGATTCGTGCCCGCGCCGCAGCTGTGGCTCCCGAGGACTTCGACCGCCCGACCATTGATGTTCGCCGTGCGGCTCAGGCTGACCTGAACCTGCCGAAGCTGCCGACCACCACCATCGGTTCCTTCCCGCAGACCGCTGAGATTCGCCGCCACCGTGCGGAGGCTCGTGCGGGCAAGATTTCCGCTGAGGAGCTGAACGGTTTCCTGCGTGACGAGATCGCCTCGGTCATCAAGCTGCAGGAGGAGCTGGACCTGGACGTGCTGGTTCACGGTGAGGCTGAGCGTAACGACATGGTTCAGTACTTCGCTGAGAACTTCGACGGCTTCGCAACCACCCGCCACGGCTGGGTTCAGTCCTACGGTTCGCGTTGCACCCGCCCCTCGATCCTGTTCGGTGATGTGAAGCGTCACGGTGAGGGTCTGCGCGGTGAGGCGTTCACCGTTCCGTGGAGCTCCCACGCACAGTCGCTGAGCGAGAAGCCGGTCAAGGGCATGCTCACCGGCCCGGTGACGATTCTGGCGTGGTCCTTCGTGCGTGACGACCAGCCGCGCCGCGAGACCGCTAACCAGGTGGCTCTGGCTCTTGCCGACGAGATTGCCGACCTGGAAGAGGCAGGTATCCGCATCATTCAGGTGGACGAGCCGGCTCTGCGTGAGCTGCTGCCCCTGCGCCGCGATGAGCAGCCGCAGTACCTGGACTGGTCGGTGAACTCCTTCCGCCTGGCAACCAGCGGTGTTAAGGATTCCACTCAGATTCACACCCACCTGTGCTACTCGGAGTTCAACGAGATTATCGACTCGATTAACGCTCTGAACGCTGATGTGACCAGCATTGAGGCGGCTCGTTCGCACATGGAGCTGCTGGCTGACATTCCGGAGAGCTTCGTTTCCGGTCTGGGCCCGGGCGTGTGGGACATCCACTCCCCGCGTGTTCCTTCTCAGGAGGAGATTGAGTCCCTACTGAAGGCTGCGATTGGTTACGGCACCATTGCTGACCTGTGGGTGAACCCGGACTGTGGTCTGAAGACTCGTGATTACGAGGAGACCAAGCAGTCTCTGCGTCACCTGGTGGATGCCACCAAGGCGATCCGCGCGTCCCTCTAGGAGGCGCCTATTGGTTCCGCTGCCTGCTGCGGGTTGACCGGATGATGGTTTGCTCGCGGTAACCTGCGGCAGGTGGCGGCTGTTCGGCTTCGTGCCGGTATGCGTACCGACTGTATGCCGAGCTTTTGGGGATAGATAACGGGCCCGCCCGCACGGATTCTTCTGCACCGTGCGGGCGGGCTTCCCTGTGCAGTTTTTGGGTTGAGCAGGTGGGTGCCTGCGGGGTGTTTATGGAGAACCGATTTAGCGGTATTCAAGTGGTTCTCTTTTTGAACTTAGGGTATAAATAACTCTAAATTTAGTTGTGGTCTGACCAAAACATGCATTTGCTCAACAAAGAAAGTATTTATATTCGTTGCGCTATGCGGGGCAATGTTGTCCAGTAGATAGATGCGCATCACACGGATTACGCACTTCCCTGTAATTCCGGGGTAAAACAAGCATTTATAGAATAATCACTCTGAATATTCGTTCACCCCCGTGAACAATCCAATGAAAACATGCCCAGTAGATTAGCATTTTTATAAGACCCCACTTATAGAATGCCAAATATGACTACTACCACTTCATCAAAGAAGAAGAAGGGTTCTGTACCCCGCTGGCTCGCCATTCCGGCACCCAAGCCTCAGCTCAGCGAAGCAGAAGTTAATGCGAAGTACCCGCGCATGCGACTACAGGTCTTCATGGGTATTTTCATCGGTTACGCAACCTTCTACCTGATTCGTAACAACGTCCCACTGGTCACCCCGATTCTGACCAAGGAACTGGGCTTCAGCAACGCCGCAATCGGTGCACTGTCCACGGCGCTGCTGCTGGCTTACGGCTTCAGTAAGTTCTTCACCGCAATGATTTCTGACCGCTCCAACGCGCGTCTCTTCTTGCCGATTGGTCTGGTACTTTCGGGTGTTGCAAACATCCTGCTGGCAATGACCGGTTACATGGGTGAAGGCGCGGGTGCGACGGGCTACGCTGCCGCTATCGCCTCCATCATGGCGACCATCATGGTTTTCAACGGTATCTTCCAGGGCATGGGTTGGCCGCCCTCCGGTCGTGTGCTCGTGAACTGGTTCTCCACCAGCGAGCGCGGCACGAAGGTTTCCTGGTGGAACACCGCCCACAACGTTGGTGGTGCGCTGTCCGGTCTGCTGGTTGCGTGGGGCTTCTCCATGTTCGGCAAGACCTGGGAAGTTGCTTTCTGGTTCCCCGCTGTTATCAGCTTCGTGCTCGCATTTGTGGCGTGGCTGCTGATTCGTGATAACCCCGAGGCGGAGGGCCTGCCCACCGTTGACGTGTACCGCAACGACCCGCACAAGGTTGAGTCCACCGCTGAGGATCGTGCAGAGTCCACGTGGACCACCATCCGTAAGCACGTGCTGACCAACTCGACCATGGTGTACCTGGCTCTGGCGAACGTGTTCGTGTACACCCTGCGTTACGGCGTGCTGGTGTGGGCGCCGAAGTACCTGCACGATGTGCGTCATGCTTCCCTTGAGGGTGGTATTGCGGGCTTCTCGATTCTGGAGCTTGCCGGTATTGGCGGCACCGTCCTGTGCGGTTACGTTTCTGACCGCATGTTCAAGGGTCGCCGCTCCCCCGCGGGTATCCTGTTCCTGGTTGCGACCGTCGGCGCGATTCTGCTGTACTGGCTGCCCTCTTCGGATGCGCCGCTGTGGATTGCGTACGTTGCGTTGGCTCTGATTGGTGGCCTGATTTACGGCCCGGTCATGCTGATTGGCCTGCAGGCTATTGACCTGTCGCCTTCGCATGTTGCGGGTACCGCTGCGGGCTTCACCGGCCTGTTCGGTTACGCGCTGGGTGCAACTCTGGCTTCTGCCGGTATCGGCATTATTGTTGACCACTGGGGCTGGAGCACCGCGTTTGTCTTCATGATTGTGTGCTCGGGTCTGGCGGTTCTGTTCCTGTGGCTGGTCAACGGTGCTGAGAAGCGTCTGATGGCTGAGCGTGCAGAGAAGCTGGCGGCGAAGGCTCAGGCTTAAGCGAATAGTGCTTCTTTGTTCCTGAACTAGCGTTCGGGGGTAGATGTGAACCCGTCTGTACGGTTGTGTGACCGTGCGGGCGGGTTTTCTGCATCCTGGAGGGGCGTGCGCCTTCTCTGTCACCCAAATAGCCCGCTGAGGAGCACCCAAATGCCTCTGATGAGCACCTGTACCGGTGAGCCACCATCCGGCGCGGTGCCGGGCATCCTGTGGCTTGCGGGCGTAAGAACATAGAATGGAACCATGACTACTAACTCTGGAATCACTAAAGAATGGGTGGATGAAACCGTCAAGCCGGGCGACGATTTCTTCCGCCACGTCAACGGTAAGTGGCTTGCTACCCACGAAATCCCGGCGGACCGCCCCAAGGACGGCGGCCTGTACACCCTCCGCGATAACGCAGAGAAGCACGTGCGTGAGCTGGTGGAGAAGATTGCGAAGGAGCAGCCGGAGTCCCGTATTGGCGCGCTGTACAACTCCTTCATGGACGTTGAGAAGATTGAGGCGGACGGCCTGGAGCCGCTGCTGAAGGAAATCGCCCCGATCCTGAACTCGGCAACCCCCTCCCACCTGGCTGTGACCCTGGCGTTGCTGTCTCGTGCGGGTCTGCCGCAGCTGTTCGCCTGGTACACCAGCAATGACCCGAAGGATCCGAAGAATTACACGTTCTTCCTGTACCAGTCGGGTCTGGGTCTGCCGGATGAGTCGTACTACCGTGAAGAGAAGCACGAGCAGGCGTGCGCGGCGTATGTTGAGCATATTGCCCGCATGTTTGAGCTGACCGGTCTGGCTGAGGGCTTTGGCCTGACCCCGGAGCAGGCGGCTCAGCTGGTGTTCACTCACGAGTCTGAGCTGGCTCGCCTGCACTGGAACGTTGTGGAGAACCGTGACGCTGAGGCGACCTACAACCCGTACCAGGCGACCGAGCTGGACGAGAAGTTCCCCGGCTTCCCGTTCTCCCAGTGGTTGCTGGCTCTCGGCGCCGACCCGGAGACCCTGGGTCAGGTTATTGTGGCTCAGCCGTCCTTCTTTGAGGGTGCGGCTAAGCTGTTCACCTCCATCCCGCTGATGAGCTGGAAGCTGTGGGCTGTGTGGACTGTTCTGCGTTCGCGTGCGCCGTTCATGTACGACGAGCTGGTTCAGGAGAGCTTCAACTTCTACGGCAAGACCCTCTCCGGTACTCAGCAGATTCGTGAGCGCTGGAAGCGCGGCGTGGGTGCTGTTGAGAAGGCTCTGGGTGAGGAGATTGGCCAGGAGTACGTGGCTGTGCACTTCCCTCCCTCGCACAAGGAGAAGATGCTGGTTCTGGTCGGCAACCTCCTGGAGGCCTACCGCGAGTCTATTGAGTCGCTGGACTGGATGACTGAGGCAACCCGCGAGAAGGCGCTGGAGAAGCTGTCGAAGTTCGTCACCAAGATCGGTTACCCCGATAAGTGGCGTGACTTCTCCGCACTGGAGCTGGTGCCCGGTGACCTGTTTGAGAACCTGCGCCGTACCGGTGCGTTTGATGCTGACTGGCTGATTGCCCGTAAGGGTCAGCCGGTGGATAAGTCGGAGTGGCTGATGACTCCGCAGACCGTGAACGCGTACTACATGCCGCCGGCGAATGAGATTGTGTTCCCGGCAGCGATTCTGCAGCCGCCGTACTTCAACCCGGATGCTGACGATGCGGCGAACTACGGCAATATCGGCATGATTATTGGCCACGAGATTGGTCACGGTTTTGACGATCAGGGTTCCCGCTACGACGGTGACGGCAAGCTGGAGAGCTGGTGGACTGAGGAGGATTACGCGAAGTTCAAGGAGCGTACCGCAGCACTGGTGGAGCAGTACAACGCGTACGTTCCGGTGGGTCTGGATCCGAAGTTCCACGTGAACGGTGAGTTGACTCTGGGTGAGAACATTGGTGATTTGTCCGGCATGTCGATTGCGTTGAAGGCGTACCGCCTGGCGTTGAAGAAGCAGGGCATTGAGTCGCTGGATGACGCACCGGTGATTGACGGTATGACCGGTATTCAGCGTTTCTTCTTCTCGAATGCGCGCGGCTGGTGCACGAAGTCCCGCCCGCAGCATGCTGAGGTGATGATTTCGGTGGATCCGCATTCGCCGGATGAGTTCCGTGTGAACGGTGTGGTGCGCAATATTGATGAGTTCTATGAGGCATTTGATGTCTCTGAGGGCGATGCACTGTACCTGGCTCCGGAGGAGCGCGTGCGCATCTGGTAGCGCCCCGATAAGGGTATATGCTTTATCGCGTATATAAGTGAGGCGCCCGCCTCGTGGTTTCTAGCCACGCGGCGGGCGCCTTTTAGTTGTAGAAGCTACACGCTTCTAGACTGAAGCTTTTAGGACGCAGAAGCCGATGCCGAAGCTACTGCAGAAGCCGAGGACGAAGAGGACGAAGCACGCATACCCGTCAGCTTCCACGCGCCGTTCTCATACACGCCGTGCAGGGTGCGCTCCACCTCGTCCTTACGATCCGATTCAGAGGGAGCTTCCTGCACACGGTCCTTGCTTGCAATGAACTCACCGGGATCCATGGTCAGGCGGATACCCCAGTTGTAGGTGTCACCGTCACGTTCGGGCTGCGCGGAAAGCATGGTGATGGTGACGGACGCGTCGTGCATCCAGGCTTCACCCTTAATCAGCTTCTCGCCAAGAGTGCCACTTGCCGGCTCAATCATGCTCTTCAGCTCGGACTTGTCGAGCGCGCATTCACGCAGCGGTTCGGTCTTACCGGTGCGCATGTAGTATTCCATGGCTGCGCCGAAGAAGGCGATGGACTGGTACAGGCCCTCCACGCTGTTCTCGTTAGCGACAGCGGGCTTGACCGGTACGGGGGCGTTCTTGGAGGGTTCGGTGCGGGTTGCGGGCTGGTAGTCGGAAGGCTTAGAGGTGTAACCGTCCAGGACTGCAACGCCGGAGTAGTTGGTGCGTGCGGTCTTGGACGCAGTTGCGGAAGCAGATGCGCTACCAGATGCAGTTGCAGAGCCGCTGGCTGCCTGGGGCTGAGCGCCGCATGCTGCCAGGAGGGTCGCACCACCGGTTGCTGCGAGCAGGCCGAGGGCGGATCGGCGGGTTACGTTCTTCATGGGTTCTCTCTATCTGTGGTGTATTTTCCGCACCGCGGTGCGGGTGATGCCTGGGCATCTAACGGGAAGACGGCACTACACAGGATGTAGTGCCGTCTTCCAGTATATGTTTTTACAGCTGTATTTCTTTAGCCGCCGTAATAGTAGTAGTGGCTGTAGGAGCTGCCGTAGTAGTCGCTGATGACGATGCGGCCGCGGCGGCCGTAACGGTTGGAGTAGTAGCCGTTATAGGGGGTACGGCGCACGGTCGGGCGGTAGGTGGTTGCCTGCGCGGGGGTGAGCAGTGCACCGAGGGCAGTTGCTGCGCCTGCGCCTGCGGCGGCGAGTGCTGCGCGGCGGGTGAGGCGTGCGGGCTTCTTGGTGGCCATGATGTGCCTTTCAGGGTCGGTGTTTCTGTGAAGTGACATGGTGCGTGCACGGCATGCGGCTGTGCATTGACCATTTCTTATTGTAAACCTCAACGTTAATGTTTTTGCGCGCAGAGTGCACCTTCTAGTTGAGGGTTAGGGTGTGGGTGCTGGTCGGCGTTTTTTCGGCAGAAAAATTGCGGAAATATTGGTTGAGAAACACACCGGGCACGCGCTCAATACGGGCTGAATCGCGGGCTACATGTCTACTTCGGCGAGGCCAGTGATTTCCTTGTCCTTAATGTGCGGGATGGTGGAGCCCCAGTTCATCCACGCCTTAACCTGGGCGGCTTCTTCGGGGTTGTTCATGTCTGGCCAGCGGTCGTATTCCATCTTGAATCGGGTCATTGCGAGGAGGGGGTAGCCCTCATAGATGGGCCCGAAACGCGCAATGCGCTTACCCGATTTCGTGTCGAAGGAGACGGAGTCTGAAATTTCACTGTCGGAACTCTGCGTATACGTGACCTTATCGATCGCGTTGAGCGGGTAGAAGGTTTTATTGTCGTGCCCGTTGTCCTCTTCGAATCCTTCCGGCGAGATTTTAGTGTAAGAACCAGCGGTTTCGTTAAAGACATATAGAAGAAAACACGTGAAGAGGAAAGCTCCGACATCATATAGAAAATGGAATCCTATATCGCCCAGCAGATGCACCATAAACATCAGAGCAGGGGTCATGGGAAGCGCGACGGCAAGCACAATTATTTCGGAGCGGTCGCTTCGAGTAATGTAAATGTTTTTGGTGTACAGCTTCTTGTCTCGGCGTCGGTTGATTTCGTAGACAATGATGGACCGGACCATCTTGTACATCTGTAGGACATTTACTACGCCCCAGAGGGCAATCATGGTGTAGTTCATCATCATGGTGGTCAACTACCCTTTCTATCTATCGGTGACCTGCAGCTTTCCAGCAACGGTGCGGAGAGTGCAGGTTCGTTCTCAGAGTAGCCGAGGAAATCGGGTGGTTAGGCACGGATTCGGACAATCTGCGAAGTGGTTGCCGAGTCTTCATCTGACCCTTGCACACAGTTAACCTTCTGGTCAGATACCGTGCGATAGGCTAAGAATGTGCCCGTCACCACTGAGGCAGGCACGATTCACCAACCACCACACAAGGACGTACATACCATGGGCACAACCGAAGTAAGCCGCAAAGCACACAAGGCAACGAAAGCCTAGAAACCCAGCACAGAATAACAGCCCGCAGCCCAGAAAGAAGGTGAAGAGCAGTGAAAAAGAACTCCCCGAGGAAAAAGAACGTTTCAAAGAAAAGGAACGCCTCGAAGAACAAGAGTTACTCAGAGGCAAATTACATTACCGAAACTGGGGCTACGAAGAAGACCAATAAAAAGAGATACACCAAGAAAAAGAAGAATAAAGTCGACTTCAAAGAGTATCTTCGCAAAAAAGCAAAAGATGCATGGGGTGCACGCGACATCATCATATTCGTGGCAGTCATGCTAGGGTTCCTTGCGTCCTTACATTTCATGACCAACTACAACCCGGGCAATGAATCCGCTATCTGCACTGTCACCTCCGTCGAAATCATTGAGCATGAGGACCCCTACTGGACCTCCGGTGAATTCGAAACGGAAGAGTGCGGAATCATCACATCGAGCAAATCCCCTGATGGTATACCCATTCGCAAATACCTCCAGAACTTTGAGACGGGCAAGAAATACAGGGCGTACAAGTCCTTCGATACCCGTAACGATGAATTCGACTTCAGCGTCCTCCGCTTTGAAGAGATCAAAGAGTAACCCCACCCCCGCAGAAAGGATCCCACCGTGAGCTTTATCGGCGAATTTATTATCGACTTTATTGGAGAGGCCATCGCGTCCTCACCAACCCTGCAGCGAGTGCTCCTGTGGATTCTTTTCTCCATATCCATTCTTCTCATGTTTGTCCCCGTCGTGACGGGTGAATACGCGTGGAGCATCCTGGCTATCTCCATGATGCTGTTTTCCGTCGTGATGATTGACGGCACGTATGAGCACGGTGTGCACGATGCAAAGAACGGCGGTGCGTACCATTACTTTCTGCTGACGGTGGGCACGCTCTGCGTTGCCGCGATTGTTCTGCTCGCTGCTCTCTCCCTGGCGGGTGTCCCGCCGGTTGCTTTCACCCCGCAGGTGGACGGCATCAATTTTGCGCCCTGGTATGTGGCGGCGTCTGCGCTGGTTCTGCTGCTGTTCTTCTACAATGCCGCGCAGCCGAGCGACGAGATCCCTAACCTGCGCCGTATGGAGCGCATCAACCGGTATGTGCGTGCGGTGGTGCTGGGTGTGAGCGCCCTGATGGTGCTCTTCTGCCTGGTTATTCCGGTGGTTTCGTTCGCCGCTGCCGGTTATGAGCCTGTGGGTGTTTCGGTGGTGCTGTGCCTGGTGCCGGTTTTCCTGATTTTTGTGCGCCGCGCCCTGTTCAAGCTGTGGGCGTCGACCTTTGAGGAGGGTACTGCCGGGTATGGTGTGTTGCGTGGCTTCTGCGTCGCTCTGGTGGGTTTGGGCGGATGTTTGGCGGCGGTTCGTCTTGCCGCTGATGTTGTGCAGTACGGTAGCGGGTTGTCGCTGGTGTACGTGGTGCCGGTGATCGCCTCGTACCTGCTGGTGAAGAAGTACGTGACCGTGGGTATCGCAATCCCTGAGAAGGAAGAGGACGAAGAGGCAATCGGCACTGAAATCAGCGGAGGTAACTAGAGCCCATGCGCATTTTCCTGATTATTATCTGGGGCGTTATGGCCTTTATCTCGGTAACCGGGACGCTCTACATCATTATCAACTATGAGATTCAACGCTGGAAGGATATGGAGCGCCGCCGCCAAGGCGCGTACATCCGACGAGTTAATCAGGCAGAGGCTCTCCTAGCAATATTTACCCCTGGATTTCCGTGCCTCTATCTCTTTGCTTATCTTACAGACGAGGGGTCTCCAGGTGCCTTTTATGAATTCCTTGGGATATTTCTGTCAATCGGGTTCATGATGTATGCCTGGTATGTGCACGTTGCCTACGTGAAGATTTCCCCTGAAGGTGTTGAGCAGCGCATGTGGTCGGCACGTACGACCGTCTATCCCTTCAATGCTATTGACGGCATTGAATACTATGAGGCAACCTCTACAGACGACCAGGATCTTGTGTCTTTCTACAGTAAATCCGGAAAACTAATTGCCGCCTTCTGCCCGATTATTCACAAAAATTATCGTCTGATGGCGATTGTGCGGTTCAGGATTGAGAACGAGCGCTGGCCTGATATGGATAATCCGAGTGATATTGCTCGGGTGGATGCTCTAGATAGTGGCCCTGATACAGTCCCGTATTTCAGGGAAAAGGAGAAAGTCACCGGCCTCGCCGACGTCGACATGTAGCACCGCATAGAGAAAGCCCCTGGGCTGAGAGCTTATCTCTCAACCCAAGGGCTTTCTGCATGCCAGCGGCTACTCACCTGAGCGTCACCCGCCGGCGAATGGTCGCCCAGTCTTCACCCGAGCCTTGCACCGAGTTAACTTTTTAGCCACCTAACCCATAGACCATCAAAGTGCTCGACATTTCAACTTGTCAGAGCTTTCAAGCACATAGAGTATCCTTGGGAAGGGTACGCCACCTGCCGGTGGTGCGCTTCCGGATATTCACCAACCACATACGAAATGAGGACTTTCATGTCTGAAAACACCCCGCAGCCGGCTGCACCGCAGCAGCCGCAGTTCACCCAGCAGGCACCCGCCGCACAGCCTGCATACGGCGCACCCGTCGAGGCACCGAAAAAGAAGTGGGCGGCAGTAACCGCGCTAGTCCTGGGCATTATCTCCGCCCTGACCGGCATTTTTGTGATCGGTTCGTTCCTGACCATCCCGACCATCATTTTCGCTGTGATTGCGCTGGTCATGGTTAAGAACGGCACCGGCGCTGGTAAGGGCATGGCGATTACTGCTCTCGTGCTGGTTCTGGTGGCATATATTGCTACATTTGCTTTCTTCCAGATTCGTGCCGCGAACCTTGAAAAGTCTAACCGAGAGGCTCGTGAGGTCATTCAGAAGTGCGAGAACCACGAGCCCGGCTACTACATCATTGAGAAGGACGGTAAGCGTTACTGCAACGCTGGCGGCTGGGTCTACGAGATGGATAAGTAAACCGGCTTATTTGGTTCCATGATTAGCCGTCGCTGATGGAGGGGCGTTCGTTCACGCGGCAGTCGCCGCACCTGCGAGCGCCCCTCAACCGTATCTCCCGTGGGTGCTTCAGCATCTGGCGGCGAGTATGCCCCGGAACACCTGCAGCGCATCCTTGATGCGCACTCCACTACCATTACCAACTCCTACCCGATTGAAGGAGCGAATAGCTAAATGATGTCTCAAGAATCTGCTATTACCTTTTGGGGCGTATGCTCCATCATCACGACTATTTTCACGATTTTTACCCTTGCCGCTTACATCATCAATCGACGCCGCGACGAGAAGAAGAAGCGTGAAGGCATCTACATTAGTCGTCTGCGAGCGCTACTGGTGTACGTTATTGTCTTTATCCCGGGCTTCCCGATTATCCGCTATTTTTTGTCGCTCAATGGCCCCGAGACTAACCCCTATGCGGAGGGTATTTACATCTTCATGACTGCTTTCCTCTTGTTCTACCTGTGGCATGTCAACGCCACATACATGAAGATTTCTTCTGAGGGTATTAATATGCACACCCCCGTTCGCGGGTCGAGGATCTGCCCTATCGGCGCGATTGATAGCGTTGTTTATAGTGAGTCGAAGGATGAAGATACCCCAAGCCGGATGTGGTTCCTCTCTAAGTCGCGTGCACGTATTAACCCGTTGAACCCGAATTATGATGAGTACTATCTCTTGGTCATGACCCGATTCAGGATTAAGTATGGTCGCTGGCCTGACCTGGATAACCCGGCTGACGTAGACAAGGTGAACGAGCTGGATAACCGTTATGAAGTCATTCCGTACTTCATGAATAATCAAGAGATTTCGGGTCTTGCTGACGTCGATATGTAGCCCCCGGTTTGTGGGCTGAAAGCTCCCGGGGATGCGCGGCTCACCCCCACGCTGCCCCGGGGCTTTCGGGGCTTCTACGCCCCGCACAGTACCCTAAGAACTCGGTACCCTCAGAACGTAGGCGCCGCCGCCGCCTAGCCCAGACGGGCCGCGTGCTCTTCCTATTCACCAACCACACGAAACGAGAACCCACCATGCGCACTTTCCTGATTATTATCTGGGGGATCTTCGCTCTGTTCACAACAGTTGCGACATTCTACGTCATCATCAATTACGAAGTGCAGCGCTGGAAAGATAAAAAGCGGCGGCGCGAGGGTATTTATATTCGACGAGTTAATCAGGGCGAAGCTCTCATTATGATATTTACCCCCGCCTTCCCCTGTCTTTCGTTTGTAGCCCACATATACGGTCCCGATTCATTAGATATAGGGACTGAAATATTGGTCTTATCACTTTCGGTTATGTTCCTTTCTTTCTTGCGTTATGTGCATGTCGCCTATGTGAAGCTTTCTCCTGAAGGTATCGAGCAGCGTGTCTGGTCAGCTAACCGAAAGGTCTACCCGATAGGTGCGATTGATAGCGTTACCTACTACAAGACCGTGGATGTTGAAGACCAGGATATGGTGGGTTTTTACACGAAGTCGGGTAAGCAGATTGCTGCTTTTGGTCCGATGACTCATAACAATTACCGGCTTTTGGCGATTGTGCGTTTTAGGATTGAGAACGAGCGTTGGCCTGATATGGATAATCCGGATGATGTGGCGCAGGTAGATTTCTTGGATTGTGCCTCGAGGACGATTCGTTATTTTGAGGATTTGGGGAAGGTTGCTGGTCTTGCCGACGTTGACATGTAACCCGCTCGATAAGCGCCGACTACCCCCTACATCCGAAGAGCCACAACCGGCGCGAACACCACCAACACCGCGAAAGAGGAGCACGCATCATGCACACCTTTTTCCTTCTGCTCTGGGGCACCTGCACCCTCGCATCAATCATCGGCGCCATCACTATCATCGTTCTGCACGATAGGCACCTGCGTCAGGACATGAAGCTACGCGACGAAGGCATCTACATTACACGTGTACCTCGCCGTGAAGCCCTCATAAGCCTTCTCATACCCATACTCCCGGCAGGTTTCTTCGCGTTCTACCTCTACACGCAGGCAGAGCTCGGTATCCTCTTCAACATTCTGATATTCATCCTGCTGCTGGTCTTCCTCTACCACCTTCTGCACGTTCACCTGGTGTACACAAAAATCACGCCCGACACTGTGGAGCAGAAGCTCTCACCGTTCGCTACCGTGACCCCCTACCCGATTAGGGCTATCGACCAGGTTTTCTACTTCCAAGGTACGGCGGAGGCGGAGGATTGGGATGGGGAAGCGACTGACAAAGCCACCTTCTACACCAAGAAAGGCAAGGAAATCGCCAAGCTTGACCCCGTTGGCAAGAACCACCGTCTGCTGGCAATCGTACGGTTCAGACTCGAGTTCGACCGCTGGCCCGATATGAGGAACCCGCAAGATCTGGCGTGGGTTGATACGTGGGATAACCTCGAGTGGACCCGACCCCTGTTCAGGAAGCTGTACAGAAGACGCAACAAAATCACCGGCCTAGCGGATATCAAGATGTAGCGCCGTATACAGAAAGCCCCCGCGGCCGAGAGTTACCCTCTCAGCCGCGGGGGCTTTATCGTATCAGCGTATCCTCACGCGGCGAGCGTTAGGAGGCGCGGCGGCGGGAACGCAGCACCATCACAGTGCCAGCACCCAACACCAGAGCGCCACCCACAGCCACAGACACCGCACCAAAACCAGTGCGGGCAAGGCCGCCCTGCTGGGAGCTAGCGCCACCCGACGCAGCAGACACACCAGACTGACCCAGGGAGCCGCCACCAGCGCCACCACCGGAGATACCACCCGGGTACACGCCGCCAGCAGAACCATCAGCCGAACCGTCAGTCGAACCCTGCGTGTTCACGTCACCGGCAACGCCGGAAGCACCGGCCTGACCGGAGCCACCCTGCGCGGTACCAGACTGTGCGGAGCCGGGCTGCTTAGCGCCAGCGGTACCGCCCGGGGTTGCCGAATCCACACGGCGCACACCACTAAAGTCGTCCGATGCAGCGTTCGGGTCCTTCGGCACGGCAGTCTCAAACGAGCACGCATCCGACGCCTTCTTACCCACAGCAACCGCAAGCTGCTGCACCGGGCTGTTCACCTCAGTACCATCAGCCAAGGTCGCGGAATAGTGCACGTCAAACATGTACTGGCCGGGCTCAGAGAACACCCAGTTCGCGTGCGCGTGCGTCGCGTAATCAATGTCGATCGTGGTCTTGCCGGTCGTCGAATCCAGCAGCACATCCGCACCGTTCAGCGACTCGGTGAACATACCGAAGCGTGCACCCTCAGGCATGACCTTCGGAACCACGTGCAGGCGCACGGGGCCGCGCAGCTGCGAGTAGTCGATGTCCTGCGTGTTGTAGCCGGGCCAAGGCAGGCCGCTCTGCTGGGTCTGCGGCAGGCCGTAGAAGGCGGTGCCGACCGGGCCCATGAAGTTCAGCTTCTCATCAGCCATGCGTTCGGTGCGTACACGGCGGGCGTTCTCGCTGACGGTCCACACGACCGAATCAAGCGGGCGCACGGTCGAATCAGCGTCAATGATGCCGCTGTCGTCACGCAGACCCACGGACAGCTGGCGATCCTTCAGGGTCGCCTGGATGTCCAGGTGGCCGTGCGAAATCTTGGTGCGGCCGTCAATCTTGCCGGGCACGCACTGGTTGCCGGGGGTTCCGGGGGTGGACGGCTCAGCAGAAGGTGCCGGGGCGCTCGGGGTCGGGTTGGCCGGTGCAGGGCTGGAGGGTGCCGGGGCAGGTACGCTCGGCTCTGCGGAGGCGGTGGGCACCGCAGGCACGGTCGGAACCTCGCTGGGGGATACCGACGGAGCGTTGCTGGGCTCAGCGGTCGGCTCTGCGCTGGGAGCCTCGCTCGGCTCAGCGGAAGGAGCTTCAGTCGGCGCGACGGTAGGCTCAGCGGAGGGTGCCGGGTCCACCGGGGCAGGCTTCGGTGCATCGCCAATGGGTGCGCTGTCCGGTGCCAGCGCGCCGTGTGCGGTGTACTTGGTGCCCGGCTCGTACTTCGCCGCGACCTCGGTGGTGGAGGCGGAAGCGTTCATATCCGGGTGGGTCAGCATCTTCACGCGCAGAGCGGTGCCCTTGTAGAAGGACTCGTCACGGAAGGTAAAGCGAGCCACACCGTCCTCGATGGAGCCTTCCAAATCGAGGTAGGGGTAGACCGGGTCATCCTGGGCGTAGAAGCCGCCGCGCAGGAAGCCGCGCACCTTCGGGTCCTTGAAGCGGACCTCAACGGTGCTGAAGCCGTTGCCGTTCGGGGTGACGGTCACGTCGTAGTCCATGCTGGTCGGCGTGTACTGCTGGGTGCTGAGTACGGTGTTCGCCTGATCCGGGATTTCTTCGGGCCAGGTACCGTTGCCGTCGTCGCTGTACACGCTCTCAGCCTTGCCGGGCTCGTAGGTGAGCTTGTGCGAGATCCAGCGGGACGCCTCGGCGCTATTCGCGTCGGAGGTGTCGGGGGTGAAGACCGCCTGCAGCTGGGAGCCTTCGCTACCGAGCATTTCAGACCAGGTGGCGGTACCGTTCACGACCGGCAGGTCGGTCAGGAAGTAGCCGTTGTTGTACAGGGTCAGGGTGCCCTTGAGGTTCTTGTTTGCGGCGGTGAAGGTGATGTCGCTGAGCTTGTCGTCGGCATCCTTGTTCTTTGCCGGGTCGGCGTCCAGGCGGTGCGGTGCCACGGACAGCATGTACTTTGCAGCGTCCAGGTCACCGACGGGTGCCGCGTTGTAGCGGTCAACGGTGGGCACGGCGGTGGGGGTGCCGTCACCGAGCACGGGCTGCATGCCGCCAACCTGCCAGACCAGCTTCGACGGCTTGGAGCTGATGATGCGGCCGTCGGTGGAGCGCGCCACGGTGCGGTAGGTGACCACGTAGCGGCCGGGGCGGGTGAAGGTCGTGGTGTTGTGGGTGTGGCTACCCTTGTCGAGCAGCCAGGAGTGCCAGCCGGTCGAACTGCTGGAGAGCATGCGGTACACGTCGGCGGGCGCGTCATCCGGGTTGTAGCGGAAGAGCTCCATGCGGCCAGGACCCTCAACGGAGAGGATGTCGGTAGCGAACACTCCGTCACGGAAACGCTCGGTTGGTACCTTCGTGGATGCGCCCAGACCCGCCCAGATGGGGTCCTGGTTGCCGTAGGTCAGGTGCGGTGCCATGTAGAGGGTCTGGCCGGGTTCGCCGAGGAACGCCAGGGAGGGCGATTCGCCCAGGGTCATGGTGTACTGCGACTTGCCGTCCCTGGTGCTGTAGCCCTTGCCGACCCAGTTGACGGTCTTATCCAGTTCGTAGGTGTCTGCGCCGGTCTTGTAGGGGTTCGCCTCGTTCATGAGGACGAAGGTGCCGTTCTGCTCGTCCCAGTATGCCTTGGGGGCGTCGACGTGACCCTTGGTGGTGACGATTTTGCCGTCATCGGGGCCTGCTGCGGCGGGCAGGGAGGGGGCAGCACCAGCGAGCGCGAGCAGTGCTGCGGCGGAGAGGAATGCGGCGGCGCGGCGGAGGGCGGGCTTGCCGCCGGGGATGAAGAGCGTGGGGGTGTGTGTGGTGACCCGACGCTGGGTCTGCTTCTGAGAGCTCATGACAACCTTTCTCATTTTTCTACCCTCTAGGGTAGCTCTTTTGCAAATAATTGTCATTTTGAACCTAAGTGAGTATAGTGATTCTCAGAAATACGTGTGCGCAGAGGCGCGCCCAAAAACGCACACCACGCACATCCACAAAGAGAAAAACACGGCAGAGCACACCCCGGACGCAAGGGAGAAACCGGCAACAGGTCGCCGGATCTAATACCGGGCCCAGCACTGGGCCCAGCACCGGGCAAACCCCGAAAGCATCGGGCAGTGTGCCTGTCAACGAGCAGTCATCCAAGGAGCCACCATGCAAGGACGCACCAAACCCCTGAGCCTACTCAGCGCAACCACCCTCGGATGCACCCTCGCACTCGGGGCGCCCCTCGCCCTCCCCCAGGTCGGCACCTTCACCGCCGCACAGGCGCAGGAAAACCAGGCAAGTGCCCAGGCAGGTACCGAGTCGCGCAGCTACGTCAACTACGAAGGCGACTACGTCATCGCGGGCGTACACACCGAAATGCTCAACGCATTCCTCGACGGCAACCAGTTCACCCTCGCCACCCTCGCAGACACCGGCCCCGGCCAGCAGGGACGATTCAACCCCGCCCGCACCGTCTTCCACCTGCCCGACGTCGAGGACGCACACACCAACGTCGTAGCAGGCTACGACTACATTGCCCCCGAAGGCACCGACATCTTCTACATTCCCTCCACCCGCACCCGCGGCCTGCTCTACCCCGGCCTCGGTGCGGAAGGAATCCGCCCCGGCGCGCTCAAGGACAACATCATCAACCTTGAACTCGTACGCAGCAGCGTACCCGAAGGCGGCCGCGCCGAAGTCTTCACCGAATCCGGCCGCGACAACCCGCGCGTCTTCAGCACCAACGACAAGCTCGCACCGCACACCATTACCTCTGGCGGTCACGAGCACCTCAGCTGGGCATTCACCCGCAAGGGTATCTACCAGCTGACCTTCCGCGCCACCGCAACCCTTGCCGACGGCACCCCGGTCAGCTCCGAGGCGACCTACACCATCGCTGTGGGCACCGACGCTGAGGAGGGCTTCAAGCTCCTGAACGCGCAGAACGCTGCGAAGGAAGCAGCAAAGGAAAGCACGAGCGAAGCGACCGAAACCCCCGAGGCGACCTCCACCGCAACCGAGAGTGCCACCGGCACCCCCGGCGCATCTGCTTCCGCTTCTGCCTCCGCAAGTGCTGAGGTAAGTGCATCGGCGGAGGCGAGCGCATCCACCGGCATTCGCCGCGTGGATGGATCCGTGAACGGCCAGAACGCCGCGCAGGTGACCGACCCGAACGGCGCGAAGGCGGCGGCGAATGGTGAGCAGGCATCCCAGGGCGGATCCGGTGTTACCGCTATCAGCGGCACCGACAACACCAATAACGGCTCCAACAAGGGCGAAAGCAAGGACGGCAATTCCCGCAGCAGCGTGAAGGGCTCCAACGCCCAGAATGTCAGCGCACCCAGCAACGGCGGCGGCATTACCGGCAGCGGTGTGCTATCTTCCGGTCTGCCCGGTAGCCTGAACCAGCAGTGCATCGCCACCGAGGTTCCCGCCGAAGACGCCAAGAACTCCAAGGATTCCAAGGACGCTCAGAAGGACAACAAGCAGAGCAACCAGGCAGCCCAGGCACCGACCAGCATCCCCACCCTCGCCGTGGTCAACACCGCCGAGCACAGCGGCCGTGAAGAAGTCACCCACGGTCACTTTGACGTGGGCCCGATCCTCAACGGCGGCACCCTCACCAGTAGCGTGAAGGACGACCGCACCAGCCCCGCCCGCCACGTCTCCCCCGGCGCCCTCGAGTTCGTACTCAATGACGCCGCGAAGATTAACCTGCCCGCAGGCATGGAAAACATCGCCCCGGCGGGCACCCCCGTGCACATGATTGGTGCAACCCAGCAGCAGGGCGTGCCCTGGCTCGGCTGGAGCACCCAGGACCCCGAACTGCTCAAGCAGCTCGACGGCCCCGTCACCATGAGCCTCAACGGTTTTGAGGGCCCCGGCACCATGTCCACCTTCCTTTCCGGTAACTTCGGTTCCGCCGGTCAGAAGGTCTTCGATTCGCGTAGCGGCGGCTCCTTCCAGGTGCCCGCAAACACCCACCAGCACAGCAACTGGGTGTTCACCGCCGAAGGTCGCTACACCGTGACCATCGGCTGGACGGCACGCCTGAAGAACGGCCAGCAGGTCAGCAGCGAATCGGTTCTGCACTTCACCGTCGGCAACCCCGATAACGCCCCGGCAAGCAACAACGCGCAGGGCGCGGCAGAAGCCAAGCAGGACGGCGGCAACAACGCTAACGGCGCTAACAACGGCGGCGAGAAGAGCACCGCAAAGAACCCCCTCAACGGCACCGTAGACGAAGCCACCGGCATCGTCACCAAGCCCGACGGATCCAAGGTGCGCATCGTCGGTAAGACCGCCTCCGGCGAGGATTGCGCCCTGACCAACCAGGAACTCGCCAACGCCCAGAAGGCAGCCGCCGCAGGTAAGCTGCCGAACACCGGTGTGGTCATCGACCCGTTCATGGTCAGCACCTCCATTCTGGCGCTGGCACTCGGTGCCATGATTCTGCGTTCGGCACGCCGAAAGGGCCGCAGCGGTGACACCGCATAGCGGGCATACCGGCAACCGCGCACAAGCATATAGTCGGCGTACCGCCCTCACCCTCGCCTCCCGTATCGCGGTGGGTGCGGGGGTGGGGGCTGGTGCCTTCGCACTGAGCGGATGCGCCAGCACCGTCAACGCTTCCTCTGACCGGATGCGCGTGGTCGCCACGACCCCGATCCTGGCGGATTTGGCGCAGCAGATTGCCGGGGAGCGCGCCAGCGTGCACTCTCTGGTGCCTGCCGGTGCTGACCCGCACTCGTATGAGCCGAGCCTTCGCGATATCCGCGATGTCGCCTACGCTCGTTGTGCCCTGACGAACGGTCTTCTGCTGGAGCAGCGTAAACTCAGCAAAATGGTTGAGGCGAACCTGCCCGCCGGGGTTGTATCCGTGGCGGTTGCGGAGAAGATTGAGCAGTACGGCGGCAAGCTCGAAGCCATTGTTGAGGATGCCTCCCTGGACTCCATCTGGTTAGGTTTGCGTGTTGAAGAGGGCGGGCAGAACGAGTCTGCCCCCACCGACTCTTCGGATGCAGGCATGCGCTTTGAGGTGCAGAGCGTGCGGGCGCGCACCTCTACGGATTCCTCAAATGCGCAGCTGGCGGCATTCATTACGCAGACCTTCGGCGCGGTGGAGATGCTGTGCGATTCGCATGCGCGCGGCGTGAACCTCACCCGTGAGGGGGACACCGCGATCCGTACCGGCGATATGGGTTCGCTGGAGCTTCCGTTGCAGGCGCATACGCACCTGTCGTGGGCGTTTAGTGATGCCGGCGAGTACGCGATTGAGCTGAGCGCCACCGCGGTCAATGCGCCGGAGTCGGTGCGTTCTTCGCGCGGTACCCTGTACTGTGCGGTCGGTCGTGACCCGCAGGAGCTGGTGGACCGCCTGGCGAAGGAACAGAACGTTTCCGCCTCGGACATCAAGGTTCTTTCGGCAGGTCACGCCGATATTACGGCACGCACCGGCGACGGCAGGCTCGTACTCCGCGCGGATTCCTCCCAGGGTGCCGTGGAGTACGAACTGAACCGCACCGTGGTCGCGGTCCCATCCCGCACCCTGCAGGAGGTGCCCGCCGGCGGTAGCTACCGTTTCTTGCGGTCGGGTGCTTCGGAGCATCGCGGCCAGGTGTACCTGCTGGCGCAGGCTGTTCTGGGCAAGCACGTGCACGGCGAAATCGACCCGCATATTTGGCATTCGGTACCGAACGCAAAGGCGAGCGTGCAGGTCATTCGTGACGCGCTCACCTCCGCCGATCCGGCGGGTGCGAGCGAGTACGCGACCCGCACCGAGCAGGTGATGAAGGAGCTTGATGCCCTGGATGCTCAGCTGCGTCAGGTGTACGGAGCCCTGCCGGAGTCGGCACGCAACCTGGTCACCACGCACGACGGCTACCGCTACCTGGCGAGTACCTACGGGCTGCATATTGCCGGTTTTGTGAGTGCTAGTGCCAGCGGCGAGCCGAGTATTCAGCAGCGTCAGCGTTTGCGTCGCACGGTTGAGGATTTGAAGGTTCCAGCGATTTATCTGGATAAGTCCACGGCGATGCGTTCACCGGTTCTCACGGAGCTGGCTCGGGAGGCGCAGGTGCGTACCGGGGTGCTCTATTCGGACACTCTGGATGCGCAGGCTCCTCACTACGCGCAGATGATGCTGGCGAATGCTCACACGATTGCGCTGTGCTCTGGGCATAGCTCCGGCGGCGATTCTGGCGATAGTTCTCCGGGTGCTAGCTGCTCGGAGGCGAGCACCTCGTAACCCGGCTTTTAACCCTCCCACAAGCTTATATAGCCGTATCAACATATAGACAATCTTTCACACACCGTTTCGGTCATGATCCAAGGAAGTCCTCATGATGAACTCAACCACCCCCTCCCGTTCCTCGCGTAGCCGCGCCCTGCCCGCCCTGGCTCTGGGTGCCAGCCTGATGCTCGCGCCCCTGGGCGTGGCACACGCGGAGACCACCCCGGCAACCACAGAGAGCGCCTCGACCCAGCCGAGCGACAGCAACCTGAGCCGCGGCGAGCGCGCCCTCACCCAGACCCTGTCGGCGGAGCAGCCGGTCGCATCCGGCCGCACCGAAATTTCCGCCGGTCACGTGGACATGGGCCCGCGCTTCAACAACGGCAAGTTCGAGCTCATGCTCCACGACGACCACGGTGAAACCCCCGTCTGGCGCAGCCTGGACGAGGTCATCTACCGCGGTAGCGATAAGGCGATCCTTGAGGTCCCGAACGACCCGCGCTACTCCTTCGTGGGTGCGCCCGCCGGTTCTAAGGTGTACGTGATTCCGCAGACCGAAGCTAAGGGCGTGATCTGGCCGGGTTGGAACACTCAGGACCCGCAGCTGGTGTCCAAGCTGAACCGCGGCGTGAACCTGACCCTGGAGCAGGTGAGCGGCCCCGGCACGTTCAGCCTGTACCTGGAGAACGGCAACTTCTCGGCACCGCAGGTGCTGTGGTCCTCGACCAAGAATGAGCCGCAGAAGCTGTGGGTGGAGAAGAACACTCACACCCACGCGAACTGGGTGTTCACCGCCCCCGGCGAGTACCTGCTGAAGGTCACCGCGAGCGCAGAGCTGTCTGATGGTTCGACCGTGTCTGATACCCGCTACCTGAAATTTGCGGTGGGTGACTCCGCGAGCGCCGATACCCTGTACGCGATGGAGGCGCAGGCACGCGGTTCGGCATCCTCAGGTTCGGCTTCTTCTGCTTCTCAGGCCGCCGGAACTCAGGCTGCAGGTACCCAGGCGTCCGGTTCTTCTTCTGCCGCCGCATCAACTAACCAGAGCGGTCACCAAGCAGAGTTTACTGTCCCCTGGGGCGCTATTGCCGCAGGCGTGGCAGCTGTGATTGCCGTGGGTGCGTTCCTTTCGTTCCGCCGCCGCTCCTCCGCGCAGCGTGAGGCGCTGGATGAAGTGCGCGGTGACCGTTCGTGAGCGCGTCGGTAACAGCAGGCGCTACGTCAACAGTGAGCTCCGAGCCCGTTCTTGAGATTTCAAACCTGTACGCCGGCTACGCGCGCCGTTCCATCCTCAAGGATCTGTCCCTGACCCTGGAGCGCGGCGAGTTTACGGGTCTGATTGGTGCTAATGGTGCCGGTAAGACCACGCTGCTGCGCACTATTTTGGGTCTGATTCGCCCGGCGTCCGGTCAGGTTCGTGTGTTGGGTGAGTCGCCGCGTGTGGCGCGTGCGCATATTGGTTATGTGCCGCAGAAGCACCAGTTCCAGTGGGATTTTCCGCTGACCGTCAAGGATACAGTGATGACCGGTCGCGTGCGTGAGATTGGGTTCTTCCGCCGCCCGGCGAAGAAGGACTGGGTTCAGGTTTTTTCGGCGATGGAACGCACCGATGTTCTGCACCTGCAGGATGCTTCCATTGCGGAGCTTTCCGGTGGTCAGCGTCAGAGGGTTCTTTTGGCGCGCGCTTTGGCGGCGAACCCCTCCCTGCTGCTGTTGGATGAGCCGTTTACGGGCGTGGATGCGCCAACTCAGACCACTTTGACTCGCCTGTACCGTGAGTTGGCGTCGGAGGGCATCACGATTCTGATGTCTACGCATGACATGCTGGCGGCGCGTGAGTCCTGCTCGCGTCTGTGCGGCGTGCGCGGCAATATTCATCTGGATGGTCCGGCGGACTCCTTTAGCTTGGAGCAGCTACATACGTGGTTGCACGGTCACGATATTGAGGAGGCGCAGGGCCACGCCCGCACGGGCTTCACCTGTGCCGGTGGTGCATTGGATGAGTACGGCCACGAGCTGACTGATTCCTGCGCTTCTGATTCTTCCCTTTCCCCCGCTGATACTGCTACTTCTACCGGGGGTGCCCGTTGATTACTCCTATCGATTTTCTTGCCGACCTGTTCAACCCGTCGCTGGCGTTCCTTCCGCGCGCCCTGGCGGCTGTGCTGCTGGCCTCGGTGGTTACCGGTGTAGTGGGCTGCCACGTGCTGATGCGCGGCATGGTCTTCATTGGCGATGCGGTGGCGCACTCGGTGTTCCCGGGTCTTGCGGTGGCGTTCGTGCTGGGCGGCAACCTGGTGATGGGCGGTCTGACCGCGGGCGTGGTGACGGCTATTCTGGTGGCTATTTTTAGCCAGAATCAGCGGCTGCGCGAGGATTCCGTGATCGGTATTTTCTTCGCGGCGTCCTTTGCGTTGGGTATTGTGATTATTTCGTTGGCGCCGGGCTATTCGGGGTCGGTGCAGGATTTCTTGTTCGGCTCGATTGTGGGTGTTTCAAACGAGGACATTACCCAGGCGGCGATCATGGGTGCCGTTATTCTGCTGGTGTTGTGGCTGTTCCACCGCCAGATTGTGACGGTCAGCCTGGACCGTGAGAGTGCCCGCGCGATGGGTCTGCCGGTGCTTGCCCTGGATATTGTGCTGTACGTTCTGGTGACCATTTCTGTGGTGCTTGGCCTGCAGACGCTCGGTAATGTGCTGGTGTTGGCGCTTCTGGTGATTCCGGCGTCGGCTGCCCGGTTGGCGTGCCGCCGACTGGGGTCGATGATGGTGTTCTCTCCGGTGTTTGGCGGTACCTGCTCGATTGTTGGCCTGTACCTGTCGTGGGCGTTTAACCTGCCGACCGGTGGCACGATTGTGCTGTCGATGGTGGCGGCTTTTGTGCTGGTGTGGGCGGTGACGGCGGTTCGTTCGCGAGCGCGTGCCCAGCTGAAGAACTAAGCCTAGCTCAATCCCAGCTCAACCCAACTTTTCTCGATTAAACACACGAGTAAACGCACGAGGCGCATCCCTGTTTGGGGGGTGCGCCTCGTGCGTTTTTTACAGGTCTTAAGCACCTAAAATGAACCATGTTCATGTTTAAAGAACTAAAAGATACACTCCGCGTAATAAAAGCGCTTAATTCAACACGTCGGGTTTAATGAAAATACAACCTATCAAATATTTCTTATGGGTTGATACATGTAGTGATAAAGCAGTCACTGCACCCTCATCAGAGCTTCAATGAAGGAGTCACCATGAAGGCATATGTGTACCACGGTCCCGATCAGAAGGGCGCCTGGGAGGAAGTCCCGAACCCCACCATTCTTGAGCCCACGGACGTTATCGCCCGCGTCGACACCACCACCATTTGCGGTACTGACCTGCACATCCTGAAGGGTGACTGCCCCGAGGTGGACCACGGACGCATCCTCGGTCACGAGGCTGTCGGTACCATTACCGAGGTTGGCTCCGCGGTGACTGACCTGAAGGTCGGCGACCGCATCATCATCCCCGCCGTGACCAGCTGCGGTAAGTGCTCCTACTGTAAGGCGAACCAGCCTTCGCACTGCCAGACCGTTGGTGGTGTCGGCTGGATTTTCGGTTACATGATTGACGGCACCCAGGCAGAGTACGTGCGTGTTCCCTACGCAGAGACCTCGGTTCACCTGGTTCCGGAGGGCCTGACCGATGAGGACGTCCTCTTCCTCACCGACGCACTGCCCACCGGCTTCGAGATCGGTATTCTGAACGGCAACACTAAGCCCGGCGACACCGTCGCTGTCGTGGGTGCGGGCCCTGTGGGTCTGGGTGCGATTATGACCGCTAACCTCTGCGGTGCTGGCCGCGTCATCACCATCGACTTCGACGAGAACCGCATGAACAAGGCGCTGGAACTGGGCGCAACCGATAAGGTCAACGCGGGCGACCCGGACTTCATCGAGAAGATTAAGGCTCTCTCCCCCGACGGCCTGGGCGTGGACGTAGCAATTGAGGCTGTGGGTGTTCCGCAGACCTTCGAGACCTGCACCAAGATTGTTCGCCCCTACGGCAATATCGCTAACGCCGGCGTGCACGGCAAGCCCGTTGAGCTGCCCCTGAACACCATGTGGATTTCTAACGTTCGCATCAACATGGGTCTGGTCAACTGCAACACCGTCGGTAACCTGCTGAACATGGTCCGCTCGGGTCGCCTGAACGCTAAGGCTATGGCAACCCACCGCTTCACCTTCGACCAGTTCGAGGAAGCATACGACCTGTTCACCCACGCTGCCGAGCACAACGTAGTGAAGGTTGTTATCTCCCGTAACCCCGAGGTTGCGGCATAGACTGCGGTAGGCTCATATACCGCTCATACTGAAACCCCGAACGTTCGTTAGGGATTTCGGTGGGATGTCTTCATGACACTGCGAACATCCCCACGATTCGCCTCCGGGTGGGAGAGGGTAGGTCCCACCCGGAGCGCGAATCACCCTCCTCTACCCCGCACACACAGGGGCCAAGCTTCTAAGGCGTGATGCACCCTCTGCTGGGCGCTCTGCCGACCCGCTGTAGCGGGTTCTTCTGCCAGGCAACCTCTACTGGCGGAGGGGCGCATCATTTGACTCTTCTTGGTCGGGCGGTACCTCCGATTCTGCTCCTCCTTGAAGGGAAAGGAAAAGGGTCGCACGCCTACGATTCAATGGCGATTCGTAGGCTGCGACCCTCTTCTCATGCCCGGATTTTGGTGCTCCAGGCGGGCTATTTAGTTTTTGGGCTTCTCGCCGGCGGCTTTATCATCGCCGCTCTTCTCATGACTATCGGCATCATGGAGAATGCGGGTGAACGCCTCCGTGGGGTCGTCCGCGCCGAATGCAGCAGATACCCCAGATGCGGCAGAAGATTCGGCGGCACTTCCGGTGACAGGCTCGGTGGGTGCATCAGCTAGATCCCCGGCAAGCACATCAGCAAGCACGTCAGTAGGAGGATCGGCAGGGGCTTCAATGGGCACCTCCGCAACGATGGGTTCTTCCGAGACAGATTCTTCCGAAACGGGCACCTCTGATGCGGGTACTTCCGAAGCCTTCTGCGTGTCCTGACCCTGCGCCTCCTTGTCTTGAACATCCACAGGCTGCTCAGGAGCTACGCCGTGCGCAGAGTCCTTCCGCCCATCCTTCTGCTCATCCCTGTGCGCGTCCTTATGTTCGAGCGTATAGATGATGCGCGGTTCAAGACGCTCAAAACCAATCTTGGAGCGCACCCAGTTCACGGCACGGTCGATACGGTCCTCACCCTCGGTGGTTTCCACAACCCGGTAGTTACGCGGTAGCATCCCCGTGTCGCTGAGCACGCGCGGGTACTCATCAATCTCCTGGATACCCGCCATGTACATGTTCTGCCGGAACTGGTGCGCAAACTCCTGCTGACCCAGGAACAGCTGGTCGGCGTAGGTTTTAGCGGCCAGGCGCTCGCTGTAGGCGTGCTTCGAATCGCGGGCGCCCTTCTTGGAGCCGTAAATGTCCCAGAAGTAGAAGTACACGTTGTTCGCGATAATCGCGGAGATAATGCGGTTCTGCAGGTACACGAGGGAACCCACCGCACCGGCACCCACCAGCAGCAGAACCACGGCGATGGGCGGCAGGCTGTAGCTGCTCCAGTCCACCGGCTGGCCGGTGAAGATACGCACCAGGTAGGCGATGGTTGCCACGATAATCGGCACGCCAATGAACACCACCGCGCAAGGCACCCAGAGGTACAGCAGACCGCGCAGAATCAGGCGGTAGTAGCGGATTGAATCGCCAATGGGGAGGGGCGTAGGCTTCACGGAGGAGTGCGCACGCTTCATGAGCAGGCTGAACACGCGGTTGCTGTCGATGCCGACTTTACGCAACTTCGATTCGAGGGAGGCACGTTTGAGGAAGACCCGGTAGTTTTCCAGAATGACGCGCTGGTCGGAGGTGAGGCTCTCCGGGTCGGGGAGCGCGCTGACGTCCATGCCGGCTTCGGTGAGGAGCTTGCTCCACAGCTCCAGGCGTGCCAGTTCGGAGGGTTTTGCCGCCGCCTGCGCCTGGTAGTTCTTGTAGGAGATGAAGATGGTGCTGGCACCGATGAGTAGCGTGATAAAGGGTGCTACCCAGTCTTTGAGTCCCATGGTGGCGTTCCTCCTTGAGTGCGTGGAGCCGCTGGTTTCTCGGCCTTTTTCGGGGCATCTTTTTCGGGCATGAGCCCACTGTTTTTCGGGCATGAGCCCACTATTTTTACCGTACCACCGGCACCTGTGCTGAACCTTTAAACGAGCAGATGGGTGCGTAAAATAAGCCCCGCCTCCCAATGCTACGGTAGCGTCAGGAGGCGGGGCTTACGTACCCGAATTAGTGCAGGGCTGGGTTAGTGTTCTGCGGGCTTCATTTCGCGCGGTGCCTTGCGGATCATGAGGTAGCTGATAACAGCCATAACACCCATGAGCACGGCGCTGAACGCGGAGCTAACCACCACGCCGGAGTCGAAGGCAGCGAATGCGGAGGAGAGCAGCTGGTTTGCCTGCTCGCCGCCCACGTGGCTTGCGACCGTCACGGCACCGCCGAGGGTTTCGTGAGCGTGGTCGGCAAGGGTCTCATCCAGACCGGCGGGCATGACGACGTTTGCGCGGTAGATGGCGGTGAGCATACCGCCAATGATGACGGTGCCGAGTACCGCACCCATCTCGTAGGAGGTCTCAGAAATCGCGGATGCCGCACCCGCCTTACGCGGCGGCACGCTGGAGAGCATCAGGTCGTTCGAAATGGTCTGCGCAATACCGATACCGGTACCGAGCACGATGAAGATCAGGATAATGACCACGTCACTGTGCGCACCCAGGAAGGCGAGCACCGCGAACGCGGCAGCGTTGAGCGCCAGACCGAAGGACACCACCTGCGCCGGGTGGAAGTGTACCGCCACGCGCGCAATCACCAGACCGGCAATAATGGTCGCCAGGGTGCCGGGAATCAGCAGCATGCCGGCGTACATGGGCGGCAGACCGGAGACCAGCTGCAGATGCTGGGAGGCGAAGTAGATGAAGCCAACGTCCACCATCATGGAGATGAGGTTTGCGGTAATCGCACCGGTGAACACGGTGTTGCGGAAGAGGCGCACATCCAGCATGGGCTGAATATCGTTCTTCTCGCGGTTGAGCTGACGCAGCACGAACAGGACGATGAAGCACAGGCCGGCGAGGATGGTGCTAATGGCCACCGCGTCAAAACCGGTTTCGGAGGTGTGAGTCAGACCGAAGGTAATGCCGGTCATGCCGGTCATAATCAGCAGGATGCTCAGCGGATCCACCGGGCTGGGGTTCGGGTCCTTCGACTCGGGCACCATGATCGGGGCAAGAATCAGTAGCGGAATCAGAATCGGCACAGCAAGCAGGAACACCGAACCCCAGTCGAAGTGCTCCAGCAGGAAACCACCCACAATCGGACCCAGCGCCGCACCCGCCGAGAATCCCGAAGCCCACACGGCAATAGCGATGCGGCGCTCGGTCGCTTCCACAAAGATATTGCGAATAATCGACAGGGTTGCCGGCATGAGCATGGCACCAAAAATACCGAGCAGGGCACGGGCAACCACGAGCATCAGCGCGGAGGGCGCGAATGCCGCGAGCGCAGAGATCGCCGCGAAGCCGGTCGAGCCGATGAGCAGCAGCTTGCGGCGGCCGATGCGGTCACCGATAGCGCCCATGGGCACGAGCAGGGCGGAGAGCACCAGCGGGTAGGAGTCAACGATCCACAGCTGCTCCGCGGAGGAGGGGCTCAGCGCCTTAGCGATTGCGGGCACCGCGAAGGCGAGCACCGTGTTGTCGATGGAGACCAGGAGCACCGGGAGCATGAGCACGCCGAGTGCCGCCCAGCGCTTGGTCTTCTGGTCGGGGGCGTGAATGGGCAGAGCCGTGGTGTGCGGATTGTGATTCGTCATGGGTTGTTTTCGTGCGTCTATGGGGTTTCGGCTGATACGGCGGACGCGGCGGCATCAGCTCGGCCTGTCTTTTGGACTAGGGCTTTTAGTGTGGTCTCGGGGCTTGCCCGGAGGTTTTAGGGGTCCGGGCGGGTCCACAAACGAAGATTAACTATACCAACTGGACGGTATAGTTTCAAGCGGTTAGACTGGTAACCATGACCACCCCCAACCACCGAAAACAGCGCGCCAACAACTCCCGCGAACACATCCTCGACACCTACGTCGACCTGCTGATTCGCTCGGGAGAACGCGCCGCAACCCTCGACGCCGTCGCCACCGCCGCCAAGGTTTCCAAGGGCGGGCTGCTCTATCACTTCTCCTCCAAGAAGGCACTACTGGAGGCGCTCGCAGAACGCACTCTCACCCTGGCTGAAGAGGACTTCGCTGCCATGGAGCAGGCACCCGAGGGGGCAAGCGCCTACTACATCAATTCCTCCACGCCCGATAATTCGCCGTTCGACCGCTCCCTGATCGCCCTGAGTCGCCTGGCGCAGAGCAATAACGAACTTGCCCAGCAGACCATGGCACGCGTGCAGGACGGCTGGCACGCGCTCGTCCTCGCGGAGATTGGTGACGAGCAGATTGCCCGCGCCGTACTGCTTCTAGGTGACGGCATGTACTACAACGCGGCGTTCGGAGGCGACTCCGCCAACCCGCAGAGAGCAGCCGCCATCACGGCAGACCGTGCGGCGCTGGAACGCGCCCTGCAGGTGCTTAAGGCGGCAGCTCATTAAAACCACGAAAGCCACTCGAGACAGCGGTTAAAGCCACAAGCTAAAACCGCCACCTCACACCGTATTCTTCAGCGCCGGCAAGCACCCAGGGCATAAACTGAAAGGGTACGTATCTACCCTTCCATTAAGGAGTTCCAATGATTTTCATTGCTGTAAAGTTCCCCGTCAAGCCCGAATACGCTGACCAGTGGATCGAGAAGACCCGCGCTTTCACCGAGGCAACCCGCGCCGAGGAAGGCAACAAGTTCTTCGAGTGGTCCCGCAGTGTCGAGGACCCGAACGAGTTCGTTCTGCTCGAGGCTTTCAACGACGACGCAGCTGGCCCGCACGTGAACTCTGACCACTTCCAGCAGGCTATGAAGGACATGCGTCCGCTGCTGACTGCAACCCCGAAGATTATTTCTCGCCTGATTGACGGCGACGACTGGGACGCAATGGGCGAGCTGCAGATCGACTAGTCTGCACCCCCGGCATGCACCCTAAAATTGCATAGTTAGACGTTGCATAAGTAGACGCTGGAGCGCCCCTCCCCTCTGCCGTTTGAGCAGTGCGGAGGGGTGCTTTGCGTGTCCGGTACCTGAACTTTTTCCCCTTGACACGACGCGGAGGGCACCGGTTTTCGGGTCGGCGGGTGCCTTGCGTGCATTTTTACCCTATTAACCCCTTAAAATGGGTAAGGTATGCACACCTATCGATACCCATTCGCACAGGAGGCCTGAATGAGCATCGCATCCCAGCCTCTTCCCGGCGCAGTTGCCGTTGAAGAGCACCACGACGTGGACCACACCTCTGTGTCCCTCGCTGTATCGACCGTTATTCTGGCCCTGCGCCCCAAGGACAACGAAACCCACCCGACCCTGTGGCTGCCGCTGGTTCGCCGCCTCCGCGAGCCCTATAAGGGCCAGTGGGCACTTCCTGGCGGCCCGCTCAACCCGAATCTTTCCCTCGAAGAGGCGGCAGCTTCGACACTGAAGCGCGCAACCAACCTGCAGCCCGGCTACCTGGAGCAGCTCTACGCATTCGGTGACGTTCTGCGCACCCCCGAGGCGCGTGCCGCCCGCGTTGTGGGCGAGCCCGACCCGGCACCCAGCGCTGATCACGAGCGCGTGGTTTCCGTGGTGTACTGGGCGTCGATTCCCGCCACCGAGGTTGCAAACACTCGCGTACACGAGAACATCCGCTGGTTCCCGGTGGATGAGCTGCCCGAGCTGGCCTTCGACCACAACGAAATCATTGAGTACGCGCTCTACCGCCTGCAGAACAAGGTCGAGTACTCGCGTATTGCGCATTCTTTCCTGGGTGAGGAGTTCACCCTGGCGCAGCTGCGTGAGGTGTACGAGGCGATTCTGGGTCGCACCCTGGATCCGGCGAACTTCCGCCGCCAGATTGCGGCGTCGAAGTCGATTATTGACACCGGCCGCCGCGTGGAGGGCACCCGCCACCGCCCGCCGCGCCTGTACCGTTACAACGACGCTCAGGCGTACGCGGATGCGGGCCCGCTGGGCATGTACCGTGAGCGCCACAAGGCGTAATAGCTTTTATTTTCAGGCATGAGCCGCGTTTTACGCGCGCAGATTTAATGCCTAAAGGAGGGGCGGCACCGAATGGTGTCGCTTCTCTTTTTGTGCTCTCTAGTGCCCTCTAGTGCTCTCTAGGGAGTATCAGTGCTTATCAGAAGGTTTTATAGGAGGGTACTTGACCCGCCGCTCACATAGTTCCTATGCTGGATTCATCAGCTTTCTATCCGTGTTGCCCCGCCGCGGGGGTAACCTACAGAGCTGATCGCATTGTTGAACCGAAGCCACCCAAGGCGCGACCGGGGTGCCCTTTGGAATCTAGGAGGCATCAAAGAAATGACCCACCGAGCATAAGCCCGGACCTCACAGAATTTTTTCGTGCGCTCACGCAGCAGCTTTATAGGCACAGCTCTATAGTCGCTTTATCCTGCCTATTTCTGTCAGCACGCACGCACCCGGGCACAGGTACATCCACCGTTACGCTCGGGTTTTTTCGCGCCTTTTTTTGGGGCGATCCTCTTACCGCCACGCGCTCAGCATAGGCACCCAAACCGCCGGCACACTACTGCAACGCACCACCGTCGGAGTTTGAGAGCACCCGAGCATCCATACCTCAAGGAGCTCGTATGACACACGTACTTCAGCCACAGGCGACCTTTCCCCGTTCCGCTTCTTCCCGCGATGCCCGCTCGCACGCCACTTCCCACGCGGCGGCGCACGTTAGTATCGCCCATCTACACTTTGCACACCCGAGCCAGCCTCCGCTTTTTGCAAATCTTTCGGCGGTGTTTTCGGCGCCTCTGACCGGACTCATTGGCGACAATGGTTGCGGAAAAACAACCCTCATGAGGTTGATTTTGGGTGATTTGGTGCCGGATTCTGGCTCTTTGGCGGCACCGGCACGCATGGCGTATCTACCTCAGGATTTGGGTCTGGACCGGGAGCAGACCCTCGCCGAGCTCTGCGGAATCTCTGAGATTCTGCGGGCGCTACAGGCTGTGGAATCCGGCGAGTACTCCCCCGAACTCTATGAGACCATCGGGGACAGTTGGGACGTTGAGGAGCGCACCCTCGCGGCCCTTGCGACCTACGGGTTCACCCCGGCGGTGCTGGTAGACCGCGATAGCCCGGAGGCTGTTCGGGCACTCTTTGCTCGCCAGATGCGCAGCTTCTCCGGTGGCGAGGCGGTCATTGCCGCACTTGCCTCACTCATAGTTTCTGACCCCGAGTTCATTCTGTTGGATGAGCCAACAAATAACCTGGACTCCGTGGCGAAGGCGCAGCTCTTCGAAACCCTGGAGGTACTGCCCTGCCCGGCGCTGATTATTAGTCACGACCGCGACCTGCTGGAGCGTGTGAACGTGATTGCGGAGCTTCATGTAGACCGTCAGGGACTGGCTCATCTGCGCCTCTTCGAGGGCAACTACAGCACCTACCGGCAAGCGTTGGATACCGAACAGCAGGCTGCTCAGCGGCGCGTGACCGAGGCGAAGAATGAGGTGCGTTCGGCGCATCGCGAGTGGGTGCAGGCGCAGGAGATTATCTCGAAGAACATGGCGCAGGTGTGGAAGGACGACCAGCCGGATACGATTCTTGCCCTCGCCAAGGACGCCTCACGTCAGGCGGCGGCAAAGCTTCGAGTTCTGCGCGTCGGCAAGCAGGAGCAGGCTCAGGAGGAATACCAGAACGCCCAGGATGAGGTGCGGGTGCAGGAGAAAATCTATGCCGAGCTGAGCCAGCAGCCACTACCCGCGGGGCGCAAGGTGCTGGAGCTGCACAGGGTTGATGCCCGGCAGGTTTCACGTGAAACATTTACCGCTCAGCAACCCACCAAGGTTGATTCTCTGCATTTTTCACCCGTTGAGGCAGATGGCGAGAGCCGGCAGGGAACCCCTGCGGAGCACCCCGAACACCTGATTCTCAGCGGCCCCGAGCATCTGCGCATCACCGGTGCGAACGGTAGCGGCAAGACCACCCTCCTTGAGGCAATTGCCCACGCAAAAGACCCGGAGTACCGCTCCCCCGTGCAGCCCACCTACCGCGTCGACTATTGCATCGAGGGGGCGTATATTCCGCAGCGCATCGCCCTCGACCCGGAGCTGACTCTTCTGCAGAGCGTGCAGCGGGCTAACCCCGGCGTGAGCGAGCAACGCCTGCGCGATCAGCTGGCACGTTTACTTTTCCGTCGCGAGAGCGTGCACCGCAAGACCGGCGACCTTTCCGGCGGTGAGCGCTTCCGCGCCGCAGTGGCGCAGGTGCTTCTGGCTGATCCGGTACCGCAGCTACTCATGCTGGATGAGCCGACGAACAACCTCGATATTTCTTCAGTGGATTGGTTGGTGCAGGCGCTCGAAGCCTATACTGGCGCACTCATTGTGGTGAGCCATGATGAGGATTTCTGCCACCGCATCCACATTGACCGCACGCTGGCACTCTAGGGCTCCCCGTATATCCTGGGCAGGAAATAAGCATCCAGCACCGGCTGGGACAAAGTTACATAGCAATCATGTATGCGCTCCGATGTGAACTTTACATTTTGAGTGACAAAATCCGCTGGATAGTTACAATTTGAGTGACAAAATCCGCCGAAGAGTTACATTTTGTCACTCGAAATCTCCATATTTGTAAATTTCACATCCCAGTTGTTACATCATCACGCTTAAAACTACGGGCATACCCCGATTAAGCCGTTAAACGAACGGGTGCCCGGCACCTCCGAATATGGAGGCGCCGGGCACCCGTTTTGGTTATCTCACCGCGGCCACTTCACCGCGCTGACAAAACCTTAGATTAGAGGACCAGGCCCTTGGTCTGGGACACTGCGCGCTCGAAGCGAGCCTGAACGTCAGCCCAGTTCACAATGTTCCAGAATGCCTTGACGTACTCGCCCTTGACGTTCTGGTAGTCCAGATAGAATGCGTGCTCCCACATGTCCAGCTGCAGAACGGGGATCAGTGCAACGGAGATGTTGCCCTGCTGATCGTAAAGCTGCTCGATGATGAGGCGCTTGCCAACGGTGTCCCATGCGAGGATTGCCCAGCCGGAGCCCTGAATGGTCAGTGCAACGTTGGTGAAGTGCTCGCGGAACTTATCGAAGGAGCCAAAGAACTCGTCGATTGCTGCTGCCAGCTCGCCGGTGGGCTTGTCGCCACCCTCGGGGGACAGGTTGTTCCAGAAGATGGAGTGGTTGGTGTGGCCACCCAGGTTGAACGCCAGATCCTTGGAGAGCTTGGAGACGTTGCCGTATGCACCGTTCTCACGTGCCTCTTCGAGCTGCTCGAGAGCTGCGTTAGCGCCTGCAACGTATGCTGCGTGGTGCTTGTCGTGGTGCAGCTCCATGATCTTTGCGGAGATGTGGGGCTCGAGCGCCGCGTAGTCGTAGGGGAGCTCGGGGAGGGTGTACTTTTCAGCCATGATGATGCCTTTCATTAGAAAACTTGGCTTGTATTAAAGATTACCAGCGTAGCGTTTACTTTACCTTTCATGAATTGGGGAGCGTCACATGTGCGCACCAATCCGTGCGGGCCTGTGGATTTTAGGCGGAAACTTTTCCCCACACCTGTGGATAACCCTGTGTATCAACAGGCTCTTCAGGCTCAGTGGCCTGTTCTGCCTTGAAATAACAGGGTATGCACTCATGTGAATAACAGTGCTGTAAGTTCTCCACACTGTGGATAACTACTGTGGATAACACCCCATTTTGGGGATGTGCGGGGGATAAGACGCGGAATTTTCGCCCTCATTCGGGGCGTTTTTCCTTCTACTAGCCAAAATATTGGGCGCCGGCAGGGACGCCGAGCCCCCTTACACGCCGCTTAGCGCCGGAGGCGGTGGATTAAGTGCACAGGGTTATCCACAGGTGTGGAAACTCTGGCGTTCCGCGGATTTAAAGGTGAAAAGCTCTTCTGTTTAAGAACTGACCCTCGGTTTTAACGGCTGTGAAAGCCTGTAATTACAAGAATTTTTCTACTGAGCTCTTAAATTGCATCCGTGGCGAGCCTCGGCTCCGCTCCACCAAATCACATGCCTGTAAGTTCTCCACACTGTGGATAAACCCTGTGGATAACGCTCCCGACACGATACGGCGCAACAATACCGCAGTCCCACAGCGCAGCCACGCAACACGACCTCACCGCGCAACCTCACCGTGCAGCCGCACTGTGTAGCTACACCGTGTAATCACACAGCGCAGGTGTTTGCGCCTCCTTGTACGCCCCCCCGGCTCGTACAAGGCTCACCGGCGCCAATATGAGGGCAAAAGAAAAAAGAGCACCCGATCATTGGATGCTCTTATGAGTGAGTTGATAGAGATTTGAGTTAAAAAGATACGGTACGGAATGCAGCCCAACCACGAACTGCACCCGCACCGCACATCCGTCGGTAGAAATACGAGTTACTCGTACACCGACGACAATCACCGATAAATAGAGAGTCGAACCTATCGAAGCGAGCTTCCGGTCTCGCCTCGGAGGCTTCCTTCGACCCCGTTATGTAATTAGTGTACACGGTTTCATTACGGTTGCAAAGCCAAAACCGAGATTTTTTTAAAATTTTTGTTATCGTTTTGTTATTTTTCACTCCTGGCAACCTTTGTGCACCCCTCAGAATTTTCATCCACACCCCTAAAAACCTTGATATTCCGCGGAATTTGGCTCGATGTGCGAATGTGCTTCCTGGTACGTTCTCATCTATACTTGTACCGGAAATCTTTTTAAACATGTTGTGCATCACATACTTATCCAAGGTTTTTGCACTCACTGCGTATAAAAAGATGGCCCTAGTACCCTCCAAAAAATTAGCACCAAAGTGTCAATCATTACTTGACCGTACCAATTTCGGGTCACCTCGTAAGACCTTTCGCTACAATGGGTGCCGACACACCGCATCTCCCCTTAAAAAGGGAGCTCCATATCCGATAAAAGAGGAACCAATCCCGTGCCCACACCAACCACGCCTGCGCAGCGGCCTGACAATACCGCACACAGCGAATCCGTCCAGTGGCTTTCGCCGCAGGAGCGAGAAGGCTGGCTCTTTATCAGCTCCATCATTTTCAGCCTTACCCGCAAGCTGGAAAACCAGCTGCAGACCGAAGCCGGCATTAGCTTCGTTGAATACATGGTGCTCGCGATGCTCTCCGAGTCTAGGGATCATTCCCTCACCATGACCGAGCTGGCAATTACCACCAACACCCTACCTGCACGTCTCTCCCGCGTCGTGGCACGCCTTGAGAAGAGCGGATACGTCCGCCGTTCCCTCAGCGCCGAAGACCGCCGAGTCAGCATCTGTCACCTGCTCCCCGCAGGCGAGCAGAAGGTGCAGGAGGTCGCACCCGGCCACGTGAACGAAGTACGCCGTCAGATTTTCGACCACCTCACGACCGAGCAGGTTGAGCACCTCGCAGAAATCGGCGAGGCAGTCCTGGGCAACACCCCCTCAAACGTCATCTCCATTGATGCACTCAAGCGCGGGGACTACCCCGTACAATAACCTCCTCCACCCCGGGTGAGAGTTGAGAGAATCAGAGATAAGGCACATTCCCCGCCGGGAACGTGCCTTATCTCTTTAATAGATTTCTTTAAACAGCCTCTTGCAGTCGCGAGCGCTACGGCACGGGTGAACCCAAAACTGCCTCAAGTAGCCCCAGCTACCGCCACATGCGAAGAATTTTAAAAAAATTTTTACAGCTCGAGGACCACTCAGGAACGCCGGATGAACGGCTGTCGAGCACATGCCGCCTCGTGTAAGTGTGTGGGAGGTTGAGGTATCCAGTGCCTCCCTCAACCGCGAAATCTCAAGGAAACACACACAATACCACCCATCCCAAAGGTTGTATTCAGGTCACCCACACTAAGGGTAGTGGTGACAATATGTCAGGGATACCTCATCTGCCTCACCGATTAGCCTTTTCTCTCTGTACATGACGCACCCCACCCCTTACGATAAATATCAACAGGTTGCACCGCGCCATCCGGCACCCAAAAGCAACCACCATATAAGGAGAAACCATATGTCTAAGTCTTTCTACGACCTTCTGAACGAGCAGATCGGCCACGAGTTCGCTGCATCCCACCAGTACCTGTCCATGGCTATCTGGCTCGACGGTGAGGACCTGCCCCAGCTGGCTAAGTTCTTCTACCGCCAGTCCCTCGAAGAGCGCGAGCACGCACTCATGATGGTTCAGTACAAGCTGGACCGCGGCCACAAGGTCGAGATTCCCTCCGTTCCCGCCGTCAAGAACGACTTCGAGAACGTTCAGGAAATCGTTGACATGTCCCTGGCACAGGAGAAGGTTGTCACCGGTCAGATCGAGGCACTGTTCTCCGCAGCACGCGCTGAGAACTACGCACTGGGCGAGCAGTTCATCCTCTGGTTCCTGAAGGAACAGGTTGAGGAAGTTGCAACCATGGAGACCCTGGTGACCGTCGTAAAGCGCGCAAACGGCAACCTCTTCGACCTGGAGAACTACGTTGCACGCGAGCTGGCAGACGACCACGGCCAGGAGTCCGGCGCACCCGCTATCGCAGGCGCATAATCTCGCATTTGCGCGACTAGAGCACTAGTCGACCACGCAGAATACCTGCAGAAATATTAAAACGTTCCGCCCTCACCGCACCACGCGGCGAGGGCGGAACGTTTATGCATATAACCACGAAAAACCATTGCAGCGCACCGTCCAGGAGCTAAAAGCCGCCAGCGGGTACTCGAATACTCATACAGTGCGGAGTAAACTTAAAAGCCTTAGATGCCGCAGAATACCGCGGCAGAAAGAGGAGAGAATGACTCACACCAATCCAGATACCCTCAGCCGCGGCTCGTATAGCAACTCACGCCGCGTAGCCGACATTCTGCGTGCAGAATCAGTCGGCGGTACCGTACTTCTGATTGCGACGGTGCTGGCAGTAGTACTCGCCAACACCCCCGCCTCCACCTTCTACTTTGGTCTGCGAGACACCGTTGTTGGCCCGGTCATCCCCGGCTTCAACCACCTGCAGATGAGCATCGGAACCTGGGCGGCAGACGGTCTGCTCGTCGTTTTCTTCTTCCTCACCGGTCTGGAGCTGAAGAAGGAATTCGTGATTGGTGACCTCAAGTCGCCCTCCACCGCGATTGTGCCGATTGCGGCTGCCTTCGGTGGCGTGGCGGTGCCCGCGATTATCTACACGGCGCTGAACTTCACCAGCCCCACCGCTCTGCACGGTTGGGCAATCCCTACCGCAACCGATATTGCGTTCGCGGTGTCTGTTCTCGCCGCCGTGGGTACTTTCCTCCCCTCGGCGATGCGTGTCTTCCTGCTGACTCTGGCTGTGGTCGACGACCTGATTGCAATCTGCATTATCGCAATCTTCTACACCAATAACTTCCACGGCGAGTACCTGCTCTTCGCGCTCATTCCCCTCGCTCTTTTTGCGTTCATCGCCTACCGCGGTGAGACCATGCTGCATCTGAAGCCTCTCGCCGCGTGGATTCTGCTGCTGCCCCTGGGCATCATCACTTGGGCGCTCTTCCTCGAGTCCGGTATTCACGCCACCATTTCTGGTGTGGTTCTCGGCTTCCTGGTGCCCGTGAAGATGTCCGCTCGCTCTGAGGCGGCACAGGCTGAACACGGTCTTGCAGAGGTGCTGGAGCACCGCTTCCGTCCCCTCTCTACCGGCATCTGCGTGCCAATCTTCGCGTTCTTCAGCGCGGGTGTGGCTGTGGGCGGTTTTGAAGGCCTCGGACGCGCCCTCACCGACTCGGTGGCGGTCGGCATTATGGTCGCACTGGTTGCCGGTAAGACCTTTGGTATTTTCGGCACCACCTGGCTTGTGACTCGCTTCAAGAACGCTAACCTCGATCCGGACGTCGCATGGATTGACGTGGTCGGTCTGGCTGCAACCGGTGGTATCGGTTTCACCGTGTCCCTGCTGGTGGCTGAGTTGTCCTTCCCGCACGGATCTCCGCACACTGAGGACGCAAAGATTGCGATTCTCGTCGGCTCTGTTCTGGCTGCCATTGTGGGCGCGGCTATCCTGTCTCGCCGTAACAAGCACTACCGTGCCCTGGCTGAGAAGGAAAGCGTGGATGCTGACGATAACGGCATCCCCGACGTCTTCGAGGGTACCTACCGTGACCCGAAGACCGAAGCCTAGCCAGAACCTCTAAGGTCTACTACCTTCTCTACACCCCGATTCCTCGCTGATAATGATGTCTCACCGCACTACCTCACGTCGCCGTACAGCACGAGCAGGGCAGGCGCCTGCGCCTCCCTCAAGGTATGCAGAGATATCAGCACGCGTGGTCATCGGGGTGTATTCTTTTGCCGCGCTTCTGACCACGTTTGCGTGGATTATCTCTCCTCTGCGGCACGGCCGTGGCTTCACCTGGTGGGAAGTCACCGCTGACCTGCTGAATATTCCCTCCACGCACACGCTACCCAGCGCCATTACGATGATTGTGATGGTGTCCGGGCTGATTGTGCGCAAGCGCGCTGCTCTCATTGCCGCCATCGTTTTTCAGGTGCTTGGCGCGCTGATTGCGACCCATAGCGCCTTCACGCTGGTGTTCCCCGCGGGGATTATGCCGAAGGACCGTATTTTCTCCTCGACGGTCGATACGCTCTCCATCGTGTTTGCGTGCGCGCTGGTGCCTTTCCTTTTCTCGATTCGTTCGGCGTTCCCGGCACGCATTGGCCGCCTCTCGTGGGTAGGTGCGGCGGCTACGGCGGCTGGCGGTATTCTGCTGACTACTCTGGTGCTCTGGTACCTCTGCCACATTGGCGTGTGGGAGCCGTTGCGTTCGGTGACCCCGTGGGAGTTGCTGATGCACGGCATGGGTATTGAGCGTACCCATCCTGGTGTTTGGTCTGCTGATGTGGTGGCTTTCTTGGCGTCTTTTGGTTACGGTGCCTCGCTGGTTGCGGCGCTGTACCTGTTGGCGCGCGGTTACCGTGCCCCGGATGCGTGGACCGGCGAGAAGGAGCTGAAGATTCGCGCTCTGCTGCAGCAGTACGGTGCCAATGATTCGCTCTCCTATTTTGCTACGCGTCGTGATAAGCAGGTGATTTTCTCTCCGGATCAGAGGGCGGCAATTACGTACCGTTCGGTGGGTTCGGTGTGTTTGGCGTCGAGCGACCCGGTGGGTGACCCTGATTCGTGGGATGCCGCGATTGAGCAGTGGATGCTGCAGGCGCGTAGCTATGGTTGGGTTCCTGCGGCGCTGAGCGTGAGTGAGGCGGGTGCGCGCGCCTATAACCGTGCGGGTCTGTCGATTATTCAGATGGGTGAGGAGGCGGTCCTTGAGGCGGACCGTTTCACGCTCAATGACACGTCGATGCTGCCGGTGCGTCAGGCGGTTCAGCGTGTGCGTCGCGGCGGGTACACGGCGCAGATGCGTCGCTTTGCGGAGCTGGATGAGCAGCAGCGTCAGCAGGTTGCGGAGAATATTTCGGCGTGGCGTCATGGGCGTGTGGAGCGCGGCTTCTCGATGGCGCTGAATCGTGTGAATGATCCGGCGGATTCTTCGTCTGTTCTGGTGTCGGCTCATGATGAGGCTGGTCGAATGGTGGCTCTGCTGTCGTTCGTCCCGTGGGGTCCTACGGGGCTGTCTTTGGATGTTATGCGCCGCTCCCCTGAGGCACCTAATGGTGTGGTGGAGTTTATGGTGGCGTCGCTGATGGAGCAGGCGGCGTCTTTGGGTGTGCGTCGGGTGTCGCTGAATTTTGCGATGTTCGGCCATATTTTTGAGGCTGCTGATCAGGTAGGTGCGTCGGCATGGAACCGTTTCGCGTCCCGCTCTTTGGGTGTGCTGGATCGTTTTCTGCAATTGCGCCGTCTGTATCGTTTCAATCTGAAGTTTGCCCCGCTGTGGGTTCCTCGTTTTTTGGCGACGGAGCCGACGTTGGCAATGGCGAATGTTGTGTTTGCTGCAGGCATGGCGGAGGGTTTCTTGCCGGATCTGTCGGCGCGCCGTTTGAAGGATCAGGAGCAGGTTCTTTCTGCAGATGAGCTGGAGGCTCTTCGCCAGATGCAGCTCGCTTCTGTGGAAGAGCTTCCTGAGGTGTCGCGTAGCGATCAGACTCAGCACCGTCTGCGCCATTTGGAGGCGCTGCGTGCGGCGGGCATGGAGCCGTATCCGCTGGGTGGTTCTTTGGGCAGTACCAGTGCTCCTGTACTGGGCGTGAAGGATGCCCTGCGTATATTCTCTTCTGAAAATATTCCAAGTTCAGAATTTATGGTTTCGGGGCGTATTCGCGCGCTTCGCAACCACGGTGGGGTCCTTTTTGTAACCCTTATTGAAGGTGGCAAAACCCTGCAGGTCGTCATGGAGCGCGGCCTGGTGGGTGAACGCCTGCTGAACCTCGCCTCCAGCAACCTGGATACCGGTGACATCATCACCGTGCAGGGTACTTACGGGGCAAGCCGCAATGGCACTGAATCGCTGATTGCATCCACCTGGTCCATGGCGTCGAAGAGTCTGCACCCCATCCCCTTCGACTCCTTTACCGACCCGGAGGCGCGTCTGCGTCGCCGTTCCACGGACCTATTGGTGCATCCGGATCAGATGCGGAACCTGCGTCTGCGCACCGCGGTCATTAAGGCACTGCGTGCCCGACTGGATGCGGAGGGTTTCCTTGAGGTGGAGACCCCGATTCTGCATACGGTGCACGGTGGCGCGAGCGCGCGTCCGTTCCGCACGTATATCAACGCCTATGGTGAGGATTTGACGCTGCGTATTGCGCCGGAGCTGTACCTGAAGCGTCTGGTGGTGGGCGGTAGCGGTCCGGTGTATGAGCTGGGTCGTGATTTCCGTAATGAGGGCGCTGACGCAACCCATAATCCGGAGTTTACGGTGCTTGAGGCGTATCGTCCGTATGCGGATTATGTGCAGATGCGGCAGTTGACGGAGCGCCTGATTAAGGATGCCGCGCAGGCGGTGTTTGGTTCGGTGTCTTTGCCGCTGGGCCATAAGGCGTCGAGTGAGCGCACGGTGTCTAATGTGTCGGGTCCGTGGCGTGTGGTGTCGGTGTGTGATGCTCTGTCGGAGGCGCTGGGTCGCCGCGTGGATGTGCAGACGGATTTTGAGGAGTTGCTGGCTCTGGCGCAGCAGCACGGTGTGCGTGTCCATGAGGGTATGGGCCCGGGAGCTATCGTTGAGGAGCTGTATGGTGAGCTGGTTGAGGCGCATACGGTGGAGCCGACGTTCTATACGGATTTCCCGGCGGAGACGAGTCCGCTTGCGGCGCCGCATCGTAGTGTTCCGGGTTTGGCAGAGCGCTGGGATTTGGTGATCAATGGCATGGAGATGGGCTGTGCGTATTCCGAGTTGGCGGATCCACTGGTGCAGCGTGAGCGTCTGACGGAGCAGTCGTTGAAGGCGGCTTCGGGCGACCTGGAGGCGATGGAGGTGGATGAGGATTTCCTGTACGCCTTGGAGACGGGCATGCCGCCGACGGGTGGTTTGGGTCTGGGTGTGGACCGTTTGGTGATGCTGTTGGCTCAGACGCAGATTCGTGGGGTGTTGTCGTTCCCGTTCGTGAAGCCTGAGCGTTCATAACCCAACCCGATACCCCCGCTATTCGCTATGCCCGGTGCGAGGTTTTGTGCCTTGTGCCGGGCTTCTCGCGCCCCGCCCCGCTAGTGTTGGTGGAACCCGTACGGGATCTTATATTTACTCTGCCCGTATATTAAGTATTCGTTACATTTTGCGTTGCGCCCCTTTTTAAGTTGCCTAGCGGGGGTTGCACCCGACACAATGGGGTGACTAATCATACGGAGCATATACCCCTCCGTTACGCGGCGTGAGTCCGCATCACTCAGCAATGTAGCCCCCACCTCGTCCGTCTTCCGGGTTTGAGAGTGAGGGCCTTTTTGCTTTCAAGATTGGAGTACCGAGTGGATTTTCTTCTGCATATCATCGGGGACATTAATACGCAGACTGCAGGGCTGACTTCCTCCGTGGATGCCGTGCAGAACTGGATGTGGAGTAATTTCCTCTACTACGCTCTGATTGCGGCTGGTCTGTACATTACGATTCGTACTCGCGGCGTGCAGTGGCGTTCCATTAAGGAAATGGTTCGTGTCCTGGGTGACCCGGTTGCTCGTGAGGCTGACGGTAAGAAGAGTATTTCTTCGTTCCGTGCGTTTACTGTGTCGGCGGCTTCTCGTGTGGGTACCGGTACTGTTGCGGGTGTTGCTTTGGCTATTGCTATGGGCGGCCCGGGGGCTGTGTTCTGGATGTGGGTTATTGCTGCTGTTGGTGCGGCTTCTGCTTTCGCGGAGTCCCTTCTGGGTCAGTTGTACAAGGAGCGCGGTAAGGATTCCTATATTGGTGGTCCGGCGTACTACATGAAGCGCGGCCTGAATGCTCCGTGGATGGGTTACATCTTTGTGGCGTTCATTGTGATCACTTATGCGTTTGTGTTTGTGGCGGTTCAGACGAACGCTGTGGTGGATGCTGCGGCGAACTCGTTCAACATTGATGTTTCGGGTACTAACTCGATGGGCTTCCGCATCACTATTGGTCTAATTATGGTGGCGCTGACTGCGGCTATTATTTTCGGTGGTATTCGCGCGATTTCTTCGGTGACTGAGTGGCTGGTGCCGATTATGGCGGTGCTGTATCTGCTGTTGGGTCTGCTGGTTGTTCTGCTGAACATCTCTGAGGTTCCGAATATGCTACTGATGATTTTCCAGGGTGCTTTCGGTATTAAGGAGTTTGTGACCGGTGGCGCGATGGGTGCCGTGATTTGGGGTATGAAGCGTGGCCTGCTGACTAACGAGGCGGGTATGGGTACTGCTCCGAACGCTGGCGCGACCGCTACTATTTCTCACCCGGCGAAGCAGGGTTACGTTCAGACCCTGGGCGTGTACTTTGACACGATGATGGCGTGTACTGTGACCGCGTTTATTGTTCTGCTGTCGAACCCGACCTATGGTGATCGTTCGCGTGGTGCGTCGCTGACTCAGTCGGCGCTGGCTATGCAGCTGGGCGATTGGGCGGTTCACTTCCTGACTATCGCTATTTTCATGTTTGCGTTCTCGACTGTGATTGGTAACTACTACTACGGCGAGTCGAACATGCGTTTTGTGACTGAGCGTAAGTTGCCGATGAATATTTTCCGTGTGCTGGTTCTGGTGTTCGTGTTCTTCGGCGCGATTTCTTCGCTGGATCTGGTGTGGACTACCGCGGATATGTTGAATGCCGGCATGGTGATTGTGAACTTGACGGCGGTTCTGTTGATGACTCCGCAGGTTGTTGCGGTGTTGAAGAACTATGAGGCTCAGCGTAAGGCTGGTTTGGAGCCTATTTTCAAGGCTTCGGATATGCCTGAGTTGAAGAATCTTGCGGCGTGGGATGGTACCGATGCGGTGACCACCCGTGAGTTCTGGGCTGAGTATGATGCGAAGGCTGCTGAGCGTCGTGCTGCGAAGAAGGCCAAGAAGGTTGGTCGCTAGTCTGTGAGCCTTGTATAGGCTTTTGTGGAGGGTCCGTCCTGCTGTGTGCGGGGCGGGCCCTTTTGCGCGCCGGGGGCGACTGTGAGGGGCTTCCTGAAGTCTGTATGTTCTGCGTGTTCTGTGTGTTCTGCAGGGTCTGTATGCTTAGGAAGGATGTTAGGAGGGCTCATGGATTGGAATGCTGTACTGGAGCTGGTGGTCACGGGCGTATTTCTGGCTGGTATTGCGTTGGCGCTACTGTGCTTGGTGACGATTCATCGGAATCCGTATTTTTCTGAGGTGCAGAAGTTGAAGTGGCTTCTGCTGGTGTTGTGCCTGCCGTATGTGGGTCCGGTGACGTGGTTGTTGCGTGCGCGTTTGGAGCGTATTGACCGGGAACGGGCTGAGCACGAGCGTACGGCGCGGGGTTCCGCGGCCCCGTCCGATGCGACTGTATCTGATACGGCTAGTGCCAGCGGAGTGTCCGATAGTGCCTCGGAGTCTCTTCCTGAACCCTCCACCACCTCCAAGTAACGAAGGTCACACCTTCTCGATTGGACAGCACCGCATGCAGTCCGTATAGTTTTATGTGTTGCCTGCGGTGATACACCGTAAGACACATGCGCGAGTGGCGGAATAGGCAGACGCGCACGGTTCAGGTCCGTGTGCCCGTGAGGGCGTGGGGGTTCAACTCCCCCCTCGCGCACCAACGATCCCCGGTTCGAAAGAACCGGGGATTTTTTCATATCCATAACCAATTCCCCGCTAAATGACGGGGTTCCAGAGCGATGGCTAGTGCATCACCTAAAATAGAATCGGGTGTGTTCATTCACAGGGCACACAGCTAACGCACAGACACGCTCGTTAAACTGAGCCTTTCGGATAAAGATCGTTTGCGCGGTCTGTTGCTCGGAATGGTCGTTGAGAAGGAGGCGGCATGAAGTTTTTCGACAAGCTGGGCAAGCTGGAGCAAGGCATCGGTCGCACTGTCGGCCTTTCCAAGGGCTTCGGCACCTTTGCGAAGGCGGATGTTGCTAACCGCGTCCGCATCATGATGGATGACGAGTCCTATGTGGACGGCAGCGGCCGCACTATGGCTCCTAATGTCTATACTCTCCGTTTCGCACCGGTTGACTTCCCTCGCGTACGCGAGTGGGGCAACCCGTTCGCTGTTGAGCTGTGCGATTTGGCGATTTCGCACGCCCGCGCGCAGGGTTACACCCTGATTGGTGCGGTTCGCGTGACGTTCAACGTTCTTGATTCTCTCTCTGAGGGCGAGTTTGAGGTTGTTGCGACCTTCGAGCCGTTCTCTGTGCCGGAGGCTCCGGCGTCCCCGTCGTCTCTGCGTGGTGCCACTAACTATGCGCCGGTGCGTCCGCCGCGTGAGTCTTCTTTGCCGACCCGCATTACGAAGCCTGCAGCTCAGCCGGCTCCGCCCGCCCAGCCCGCGCAGCCTGTTCAACCTGCGCCTCAGCAGGCTCCGGCACCTCGCCTGAACATGCCCGTACCGTCCCCTGCGGCGGGCGCTCCCCGTTTCTTCTTGGAGATTGAGGGTCGCATGCACCCGGTGGATCGTCTGCCGTTTGTGTTGGGCCGCGGTTCTGATGCTGATTTTCGTCTGGATGATAAGGGCGTTTCTCGCCGTCACCTGCAGCTTTCGATGCAGGGTGGTGCGGTGGTCGCCTCCGATATGGGTTCTACTAATGGCACGCTGATTAATGGGGTGCCTTTGCGTGCGCCCGTGGTGCTGGCGAACGGTTCGTTGCTTCGCATGGGTAATACCCGCATCATTTTCCATAGTTCGACCGGAGGTGCCCGTTAATGGCGTCCGAACTGACTGTTACTATCCTTCGTTACGCTTTTCTGGCGCTCATCTGGTTCTTTGTTTTCCTGGTGGTTTCGGCTGCTCGCCGTGACCTTGGTTTGGGTAAGAACTATCGTGCGGCGCCGGTCGATGCTGTTCCGGAGGCTACCCATATTGCGCCTCCGCCGACTCGCCCTTCGCAGCTTGTGATTACTGCGGGTGCGCAGGCTGGCGCGATGATGCAGCTGGGTGATCACCCGATTACTATTGGCCGCGCTAATGACATTGAGGTGTCTCTGCAGGATGATTACGCCTCGGGCCGTCATGCGCGCCTGTTCCCTCAGGGTTCCCGTTGGTTCCTGGAGGATTTGAATTCTACTAATGGTACGTTCGTCAATGGCGAGCGTCTGACTCGTGCGACCCCGATTGAGCCCGGTGATGATTTCCGCGTTGGCGGTACCACCATGCAGTTGAGGGGCTAGTGTATGAAGATTGCTTTTCGTTTTGAGGCCCGCTCTGATACGGGTCTGAAACGCTCGAAAAATGATGACTCCGGCTACGGTGGTCGTTTCCTTGCTGTCGTTGCTGACGGCATGGGCGGTCACGTGGGCGGCGATGTCGCATCGGCTACGACGGTTCTGAATCTGACTCCGCTTGACCACCCTGACTTTGAGGATGGTACCGGTAGCGTTTATCTGGCTGATGAGATTCAGAGTGCGAATCTGATTATTAATGAGCTGGCGGCGAATGATCCGCAGTTGGCGGGTATGGGTACGACCTGTACTGCCCTGCTGATTGATGGTGATTGCATTGAGTTCGCCCATATTGGTGACTCGCGTGCGTATCGTCTGCGCCCGGGCGCTGATGGTGAGTTTGAGCAGATTTCTACTGACCATACGTTTGTGCAGCGTCTGCTCAATGAGGGTCGTATTACCCCGCAGGAGGCGGAGAACCACCCGCATAAGAACGTGATTATGCGCGTTCTGGGTGATGTTGACGCCTCCCCCGAGCTGGAGTTGAAGACTCTGGACGCTATTCCCGGCGAGCGCTGGGTGCTCTCTTCGGACGGTTTGGATGCTGTGGTGTCCCTGGCGGAGATTGAGCAGGTGATGCGTTCTACCGATGACCTGTCTGAGATTGCTGACACTCTGATTGCGATGACGTTGGAGCGTGGCGCGCCGGATAACGTGACGGTTGTGTCCCTACAGGTGATTGACCGTGAGGTTCTGCCGGTGGATGAGCCGGTGGGTCCTTCGAGCCTGCCTGAATCCGCTCTGCCTGATTCGATTGTGGCGGAGCAGGAGGTCAGCACGAATACTCAGAAGCTTCCCGAGGTTGCTGCCACGGCTGAGGCTGCTGAGGCTATTTTGGGTGCGCACCGTGATGAGGACTCTGAGGAGTCTCGTCGTCGGTCGTTGCGCCGTTTCCGTCGTGCTCGTGACTTCTCTGGAACGCTGTTGCACAGTGGTTCTGGGGCGGTGCGTCACCATATCGGTACGTACGATAACGCCGTGGATGCGGCTCTTACGAACGCTGCGATTTTGCGTAGTGAGTTGGGTTCCCGCCCGCATCAGCTGGTTGGTGCCGCTTCGGTGGCTACTGAGACCGGTATGATTCCGGCGGTGACTTCTCGTACCCTGGAGCACCGTGCGACGGTGGCTCAGCGTGTGCCTTTGAAGGTTGAGTCTGATGAGGCGGCCCTGCCGGCTGAGTTGGAGGAGCTGATCGCTGAGGATACTGTGGAGCGTTCGCGTCCGCGGGCTTGGTCGATTCGCCTGTTCATTGCTCTGCTGGTTGCGGCTGTTTTGACGCTGGGTGCGTGGACCGGTCTGCGCTATGTGGAGCGTAGCTACTACGTGGGTGAGAGTGATGGCACGGTTGCGGTGTACAACGGTATTCCGCATGCCTTGGGCCCGATTCGTCTTTCTCACGTGGTGGAGAATACCGATATTTCTACGAGTGAGCTGAACGATCATACTCGTTCTTTGTTGCGTAATGCGATTACGGCGAAGGACCTGGATGATGCGCATCAGATTGTGTCTCGTTTGAAGACTCAGGCGGATCAGACGCGTGAGAAGGCTGAGCAGGCTGCTGCTTCAGCGTCGGCTTCCGCTTCTGCGTCGCCGTCTGCTTCTGCAGTTCCGAGCACCGATCCGGCTTCCGCGACCCCTGTAGCGCCTGAGCAGGCTTCTGAACAGGCTTCCGCACCTGCTGCAGAGGGCGGTGAGAACAATGGCTAATTTCTCGTTCCGTCGTGAGTCGGATGCACCTCGTGCACGCCGTTTCACGGAGCTTTTCCTGCTGGTTTTGGCGGTGGGGATCAGCTCCTTCGGCATGTACCTGATTGATCCGGAGCATGCTTTTGATACCTCGAAGAGCCAGTGGCTGCCGTGCACGGTGGTGCTGGGTGCCGGTGCTCTTCTGATTCACTTGGTCATGCAGTTCCGTGCCCGTTACGCTGATCCGTTTATTCTGCCGCTGGTGGTGGCTCTGAACGGTATTGGTTTGACCATGATTTATCGTTTGGATCCGCAGATTGCGGCTCCGGTGGGTGATGGTCAGCTGATGTGGACCGGCGTGTCAATGGTGCTGTGCGCGATTATTGTGTTCGTGCTCAGGGATTACCGTCTGCTGCGTAAGGTCACGTACACCTCCCTGGTGCTGTCGATGATTCTGCTCATCATGCCGCTGGTTCCAGGTCTGGGTATGGAGCTCAATGGTGCTCGTATTTGGATTCATATCGGTAACCGCACGTTCCAGCCGGGTGAGGTCGCGAAGATTACTCTGGCGATTTTCTTCGCTGGCTATTTGGCGACGCACCGTGACCTGATTCTGGTGGCTGGCCGCCGCATCGGTCCTATCAACCTGCCGCGTCTGCGTGATTTGGCGCCGGTGTTTTTGGCGTGGATTGTGAGCCTGGGTGTTCTGGTGTTCCAGAAGGACCTTGGTTCGGCGATCATGTTCTTTGGCCTGTTCATGGCGATGCTGTACCTGTCGACCGGTCGTATTTCGTGGCTGGTGGTTGCGGGTGTCGGTATGGCTGTGGGTGGCTATTTCGCGTACCACTATGTCTCGCACGTGCATGCCCGTATTTATGCGTGGGTGCATGCTTTTGATCCGGAGGTTTACCAGGCGTCTCCTGGTGGTTCGGGTCAGATTCTGCAGGGCGTTTTCGGTCTGGCTTACGGCGGTCTTTTTGGCCGCGGTTGGGGTCAGGGCCGCGCGAACCTCGTCCCGTACGCTAATTCGGATATGATCATTTCCTCGTTGGGTGAGGAACTGGGCCTGGTGGGTCTGGGTGCCATCCTGATGATGTTCATGCTCCTGGTTTCGCGCGGTTACCGTGCGGCGTTGGGTACTCGTGATGGTTTCGGCAAGCTGCTGGCTGCCGGCCTGTCTACGGTCATGGTTCTGCAGCTGTTCGTGGTGATTGGCGGCGTAACTCGATTGATTCCGCTGACCGGTCTGACGACTCCTTTCATGTCTGCCGGTGGCTCCTCGTTGGTGGCTAACTGGATTATTGTGGCGCTGTGGTTGTCTATTTCTCATAGTGCCCGCGCACCTCACCTGGTGGCTGGTTATGATGCTCCGCAGGGTATTGACCATGCGGACACTAGCTACGAGCCGGAGGGTGCTACTAGCGTTCTGGCGCGCATTACGGCTAAGGATTCTGGAGGTGAGAAGAATGGATAGGGCTATTCGCCGCATGTGGATGTCTGCCGCGTGCGTGTTTGTCCTGCTGATGGGTACCCTCAGCTATATTCAGTTCTTCGATTCGAAGACGCTGATGAATAATCAGTGGAATTCTCGAGCGCTCTACGACAACTACGGTTCGGCACGTGGTTCGATTGTGGTTGACGGTACGGAGATTGCTTCGTCGGTGAAGTCCGATGATGAGTACAACTACCAGCGTGTGTATAACCACCCGCTCAAGTATGCGGCTCTGACGGGTTATTTCTCCACGATTTATGGCGCGACCGGTTTGGAAGCTGCTATGGATAAGGAGCTTGCTGGCACGAGTGATAGCCAGTTCTACGACCGTGTGGCACAGCTGTTCAGTGGTTCTTCCGCGCAGGGCGCTAGCGTGGAGCTGACGATCAATTCGAAGCTTCAGGATATTGCCTACAACGCGCTGCAGGGCCGTAAGGGTGCTGTGGTGGCGTTGAACCCGAAGACCGGTGAGATTCTGGCGATGGCTTCTTCGCCGTCCTATGATCCGAATCTTCTGTCGTCTCATACGAGCTCTTCGGTTTTGGCGAATTACCAGGCGCTGACTTCTGATGAGGACAGCCCCCTGTTTAACCGTGCGATTGCGGGTAACACCTATTCGCCGGGTTCGACCTTCAAGATTATTGATGCGGTGGCGGCGCTGGAGTCCGGCAAATACAACGCATCTTCGGTCATTCCGAACCCCGCGCAGTTGCCGCTGCCGGGTACGAACATTAGCCTGCCGAACTATACGGGCGGTCAGTGTGGCACCCGTACTCAGGCGACGATTGAGTGGGCTTTGGCTCAGTCCTGCAATACGCCTTTTGCGCAGATTGCGATGGATTTGGGTCAGGAGCGTATCGCGAAGACCGCTGAGAATTTTGGTTACGGCCAGGATTTGAAGATTCCTTTGACGGTTTCTAAGTCGTCTTTCCCGTCGAATCTGACCCAGAGCCAGCTTGCTCAGTCGGCAATTGGCCAGTACGACGTGAAGACCACTCCGTTGCAGGTGGCGATGACTTCTGCGGCGATTGCAAATGGCGGCGTGCAGATGAAGCCGAACCTGATTCGTTCGGTGAAGACCAGCAACCTGAGCACTTTGCAGGAGTTCTCTCCTGAGAAGCTGCGTACGTCCACTAGCCCTGAAATTGCTAACCAGGTCAAGCAGTGGATGGTGAACGCGGTTGATAATGGTATTGCACGTAATGCTGGTGTCTCCGGTGTGAAGGTGGCGGGTAAGACCGGTACCGCGGAGACCACGGCAGGTTTGAATAATTCTTGGTTTACCGGTTTCGCGCCGGCTGATGATCCTCAGATTGCGATTGCTGTGGTTTATGAGGATATTGACGTGGCGACCGGTGCCCAGTTGGCAACCAGTACTAGTAAGCAACTCTTTGAGGCGGTGTTGAACAAGTGAGGCCTGCGGCTGATATCACTTTGGGCGGGCGCTACACCCTAACTGAACGTATCGCGATTGGCGGTATGGGCGAGGTGTGGAAAGCTCGCGACAAGGTGCTTGGGCGCATCGTTGCGGTCAAGATCCTCAAGGAGGAGTACACCGGTGACCCGGGCTTCTTGGAGCGTTTCCGCGCTGAAGCCCGTAATACGGCGCTGTTGAACCACCCCGGCGTAGCGAATGTTTTCGACTACGGCGAGGAGGACAACTCCGCGTACCTGGTCATGGAGCTGGTGCCGGGCAATCCGCTCTCTAGCATCATTGAGCACGAGACTACCCTGCCTCCGGACCGTGTTCTGAACTTCATTGCTCAGACTGCTCGCGCGTTGGCTGCGGCTCATTCGCAGGGTCTGGTGCATCGTGACGTGAAGCCGGGTAACCTTATCATCACCCCGGATGATCGCGTGAAGGTGACTGATTTCGGTATTGCTCGTTTGGCTAATCAGGTGCCGTTGACGGCTACCGGCCAGGTGATGGGTACCGCCCAGTATTTGGCGCCGGAGCAGGCAACCGGTCAGGCGGCTACCGCGTCTTCGGATATGTACTCGTTGGGAATTATTGGTTATGAGTGCCTGGTGGGTCGTCGTCCGTTTACGGGTGAGTCGCAGATTGCGATTGCTTTGGCTCAGGTGAATGATCCGCCGCCGCCTCTTCCGGAGACCATTCCGGCTGCTGCTCGCGCGCTGATTATGTGCTTGTTGGCTAAGGACCCGGCTCAGCGTCCTAAGGATGCGACCGCTCTGGCGTCTGCTGTAGATGCGATTCGTCGCCGCGATCTGAAGGCTGCGGTGAAGGCTGTTCCTTCTTTGGCTCAGTTCTTGGCTGAGGAGAACGCTGACGACGCGACTGTTGCGATGACCGCGATGGATGTTGCGGCGGAGCCGATTAGTGCTTCTGCTACTCCGCGTTTTGGTTCTGGTGGTCGTTTCTCGCCGGAGCCGACGACGGCACCGATTCCTCGCACTAGTGAGCAGACGATGCGTCCTGTGTCGGGCCGTGTGAAGTCTACTCCTGCTCCTGCGGCGAAGCGCGGCCCGAACGTGTGGATGTGGGTTGCTCTGCTTCTGGCTATCGTGCTGATTGCTGGCGGTATTTGGACGGTCCTCTCCTCTAATAATGGTGGCGGTTCGACTGATTCGGTTCCGAGCGCTTCTTCGTCTGCTGTTCCGACGAACACGGGTACCGTTTCTACGGTGGAGCCGACTGAGTCTGCTTCTGCTCGTGCCGCAAAGCAGAAGGTGACCGTCAACGCGATTAACTATGAGGGTCGAGAGCTGCAGGATGCGGTGAACGAGCTGAAGAACCTTGGCTTGTCACCCAAGACTGAGGGCGTTGAGTCGACTCAGCCGGAGAACACGGTGATTTCGGTTTCTCCGACGGGTACTTTGGAGCAGGGTAATAGCGTGACTGTTCGCTATTCGACCGGTCCGAAGTCGGTGACTTTGCCGTCGAACCTTGAGGGTAAGAACGTTGATGAGGCGTCGAAGGCTGTTGCCGCTCTGGGTGTGAATGTTTCTCTGCATTATGAGAATTCGGACACTGCGGCCCCCGGTACGGTGCTTCGTACTACTCCCTCATCTGGCACCAAGGTCACGGTTGGTAGTAATGTAGACATGTATGTGGCCTCTTCCAGTTCGGGTAGGGGATCAAGTGCAAGTACTTCCGCTTCACGGTCTGCGTCGGCTTCTGCTTCCGCATCGGCGCGATAGCCCCTACGTTTTGATTTAGTTTTAGTCTTAGTAATCCAGGAGAACTTATGGACCTGTCGGTTCCCGACACGGTTGATAACCGTTACAAGGTACTCGAGGTAATCGGTACCGGTGCGATGGCAACCGTTTATGCTGCTGAGGATACTCGCCTCGGCCGCAAGGTTGCGCTTAAGATTCTGCGCCCGGAGCAGGCCCAGGACGATACGTTCCGCGCACGCTTTAAGCGTGAGGCGGAGGCTGTGGCGTCTCTGAACAATCCTGCGATTGTTGCTGTCTATGACACCGGTTCGTATAACCCCTCGCAGGATGGTGAGGAGTCTTCTTCGGAAGAGGGCACCGCTATTCCTTATATTGTGATGGAGTACGTGGAGGGTCATACTCTGCGTTCCATTCTGTCTCGTGGCGGCCATCTGCCGGTCCGTGATGCTTTGGGTTATTCCGAGCAGCTGCTGAGTGCTTTGCAGTACAGCCACTCGATGGGCATTATTCACCGCGACATTAAGCCGGCGAATATTATGGTGCTGGAGCGTACCAGCGAGGACATTGCTAAGGGTCAGCCGGGCCAGATTAAGGTCATGGATTTCGGTATTTCCCGTGCCATTGAGGAAGCTGGCGAGGCGCTGACCAAGGCTAACGTGGTGATGGGTAGCGCACGCTACATGTCCCCGGAGCAGGTGAGCGGCAAGGATGTTGACGCCCGTAGTGACCTGTACTCTGCTGCGTGCGTGATTTACGAGATGATTGCTGGTCGTTCTCCGTTTGACGCTGAGTCGAATGTTGACCTGGCGGCTAAGCACCTCTCTGACGCTCCTGAGCCTCCGAGCAAGTTCACCCCGCTTGAGGTTCCGGCGGGTCTGGATGCTGTGATTCTGAAGGGTCTGGCGAAGAACCCGGATGAGCGTTATCAGAGTGCTGCTGAGTTCGCTCAGGCTTTGGTGTCGGTTGTTCGCCCGGGTGAAGAGACCGTAGTTCAGGATGCAGCGATGACTACTGCGTTTGTACCTTCGGCGACTACCGCTTCCTTGGGTGAGGATTACGCTCCGTACACCACCTCGATTACTGAGGCTTCGGTGGAGGACGGCGGCCTCAACGGCTTCTTCGAGTACGAAGACGATGAGGAACTGTACGACGATGAGGAGTACGCGGAGTACGATGAGTCTTCGCCGCGTAAGCGTGCGTGGGTTCGTTTCCTCGTGGGTACTCTGATTGCGGCTCTGCTGGTTTTCAGTGTCGGCTCGGTTCTGTACTACCAGAACAAGCTCAATGAGGTTCCGCAGGTTCCGGTTCCGGCTGTGGTGAATGTTTCCCGTGATGATGCCGATAACCAGCTGCGTAACCGAGGCTTCGTGGTGGAGTACCGCACGGCTTACTCTGACAACATCAAGAAGGGCGACGTTATCAGCGTTGACCCGGGTGTCGGTTCAAAGGTTAATAAGGGTTCGACTGTGACCGTGACTGTTTCTAGCGGTCCGGAGAAGGTCAAGTTGCCGGATAACCTGCAGGGTCAGAGTGAGGCGTATGTCCGTAACGCTCTGAAGGATCTTGGTCTGGTGGATGGCCGCGTCTCCACTGTGGAGAGCGCTTCTATTCCTGCGGGTATGGTTGTGGAGCTGTCCCCTGAGAAGGGCTCGACCGATGATAAGGGTGCTCAGACCGTTGAGGCTGGTAGCACCGTGAACATCGTCCTGTCCTCCGGTAAGGTGAAGGTCCCCTCGCTGGTGGGTCTGACCAAGGATCAGGCAATTGCTGCTCTGACTGCTCAGGATGTTCTGCTGAACACCAACATTGAGACCGTTCAGACTAATGAGCGTCCTGCGGGCACTGTGCTTTCGCAGAGCTCTGCGGCGGGTACTCTGGTGGCTCAGAACAGCACTGTGACGATTCGTGTGGCTGCTACTCCGACTCAGACGACCACGCCGACTACTGCGGCTACTCAGCCGGCGGCGTCGACCGGTAACCAGAATTCTGCTGCAACCACTAACCAGCAGCGTTCTACCGCTACCCAGCCGACTACTGCGGCTACTCAGCCTGCGGCAGCGAATAACCAGCAGCGTTCTACCGCTACCGCTACTCCGGCACCGGCTGCGTCCACTGCTGCGGGTACCCGTACGATTCAGGGTACTAACACGAATGCCAATGCGAACAACGCAAATAATGCTAACGCTAATGCCCGCTAAGGGGTTCTAGCGGCTAGTAAAAGGGGCGGCACCCCACACCAAAC